>Ga0082212_10000106_pt1 | contig 122383 bp, 110 predicted proteins | sample TergutNt197P3_FD_71548 | JGI IMG/M metagenome (GOLD analysis project Ga0082212, IMG submission 71548) | Neocapritermes taracua P3 segment gut microbial communities from Petit-Saut dam, French Guiana - Nt197 P3 | ecosystem: Host-associated > Arthropoda: Insects > Digestive system > Gut ...
GGGGGGGGGGGGGGGGGGGGGGGGTTGGGTGGGGGGGGGGGGGGGGGGGGGGGGGGGGGGGGGTGGTGGGGGGGGGGGGGGGGGGGGCCGACCTACGACTGGAAGGACTCCCTCGTGGTGTGCGTCTACCGCAGCAAGACGAGGCGGCTATCGCTTGACGACTTCAGCCCGGGCTATGATGACCTCCTCGTCCCTCCCAGCTACGTGATCCCCGGCGCCTTCTACTCGGGCTACCTCTACAAGCTGGGCAACGTGGCCCTCACCGGGGAGGAGGAGGCCCTCGACTACGGGTTCTTCAACACTGCCTTTTGGCACATCACTGACGACTACGGGAACATAATCGACCACATGCCGAAGATACTCGGGGTCGCGGGCATAGGAAACTACGGCTCCCTCGCCTACAACCTACGGCGAGAGACCATCATCGACCCCGGCCTGCTCGACATGGCGGGGCTGCCCGAACCGGGGGGCGGGGAGCCGGAGGCCCCGGACGACGGCGGCTTCGAGGGCGGCCTCTACCACGGACAGGGCACCCTGGCCTACGCCGACGGCTCGTCCTACACGGGGGACTTCGCCGAGGGCGCCTACCACGGGCAGGGCACCCTGGCCTACGCCGACGGCTCGGCCTACGAGGGCTGGCTCGCCGACGGGCGCCGCCACGGGCAGGGCAGCTACCGCGACGCGTCCGGCTGGTCCTATGCCGGCAGCTGGCAGGCCGACGCCAGGCAGGGCCAAGGCACCCTCTCCCACGCCGACGGCTCTGTCTACGAGGGCTCCTTCGTGCAGGACCGCGAGGGCGGGCAGGGCCGCCTCGAAAGCGCCGCCGGGTGGTCCTACGAGGGCTCCTTCAAGGCGGGCCTCCGCCACGGCCAGGGAAGCGTCACGTACGCCGACGGCTCCACCTACGAGGGCTCCTTCAAGAACGGTGCCGAGGACGGGCAGGGCGCCTACACGTCGTCCGAGGGCTGGTCCTACGCGGGCGCCTTCAAGGCCGGCAGGCGCCACGGGCAGGGCAGGCTTTCCTACGCCGACGGCTCTGTCTACGAGGGCTCCTGGGCCCGCGACGCAAGGCACGGGCAGGGCACCCAGACCTACGTGGACGGGCGGGGGAGCCTTGCCGCGACCTACACCGGCCAGTGGGCCGAGGGCCGCCGCCACGGCCGGGGCACGCTGGCCTACCCCTCCGGCCACACCCAGCAGGGCCTCTGGCAGGACGACGAGCTCCTGCCCTAGCAGCGCGGCAGCCCGCAAGGCCCGTGGAGGGCTGCCGTCGTGGCACACTCAGGAAGAAGTCTTGCAAACCCGCAGGTCAGCGAGGTTGAACCTCATAATGAGGGACAACCTCAAGGCCAAAAGGCCTTCCTGGTGCCTCCGGCCAGCCCGTCTCCGGGCCTTTTTAGCGAGTTGTCGCATGAAAAACGAACTTGTGTATGGATTTTCAGCATGGGCGCGGAAGAATTCACGCCAAAACGGCATTTTGGCGTGAATTCATACCGCCTTCGGGGAAAAAAGGCGTGAAATCCATACACAAGTTCGTTTTTCATGCGACAACTCCCGAAATCGGTGCGAAACGGGGGTGCGAAACAGGGAAAGCGGGAGCGTGTGACGAGGGGCGTCTCCGCCGGCGTGGCCGGAGGGGCAGGCGGGGGCAGCCCATGAACGTGTGGCGGGGGGCCGCATAACCCGCCATGCATGGCGGGTTGCCCCGCAGGGCAGGCGTGGTAGAATAGGGGGCCGGGAAGAAATCTTATAACACCGCAGGTCAGCGAGGTTGATGGTCATAATGACCATCAACCTCAAGGCCAAAAGGCCTTCCTGGCGGCCATCGGCCAACCCGCACCCCCAAGTTCGATTCTGATGCAACAACTTCTGAAACTTCTTCTCCCAATTACCCAGGCTTGTGCCATAATGGGGGAGACCCGAAAGAAAGGCTTCGATTGAAGGCAAGGACCACAGGCATGTTCCCGATGGGCGCGGCAAGCGTGCTGCCCCGGGGTGCGTGGTGGTGGAACAATCAGTCATAGTCGGGTTATCGTCAGCTTCTGTTCCTCTGTACAAACACTCAAAGGCTCTCGGTAATTCGGGAGCCTTTTTTGTTGCATGAAAGCCGGATTACAGAAAAGTTGGGGCGCAACAGGGGCGGGGAACAGAGGTATAGGGTAGAATGGCACACGACAGAAAGGAAACGCCATGACCAACGCAGTACCCCATCGCACCTACCTTCGCGAAGAGCAGATCCCGACACAGTGGTACAACCTCCGTGCCGACATGCCCGAGCCCCCCGACCCGATCCGCCTTCCCAACGGCATGGTTGCCGCCCACGAGCACCTGGCACCGGTCTTCTGCGACGAGTTGGTACGGCAGGAGATCGACGACAAGACGGCCTACTTCGACATCCCCGCCCCGGTGCAGGAGATGTACCGCATCTACCGCCCGTCGCCGCTGTGCCGCGCCTACACGCTTGAGCGCGAGCTGGGCACGCCGGCGAGGATATACTACAAGTTCGAGGGCAACAACACGTCGGGCTCCCACAAGCTCAACTCCGCCATCGCCCAGGCCTACTACGCCAAGGCGCAGGACCTCGACGGCATCACGACCGAGACCGGGGCGGGGCAGTGGGGCACCGCGCTCTCCGAGGCGGCCGACCATTTCGGCCTGAACCTCGACGTGTTCATGGTGAAGTGCTCCTACGAGCAGAAGCCCTTCCGCCGCTCGGTCATGGAGACCTTCAAGGCCCGGGTGACGCCCTCGCCCTCGACGACCACCGAGATAGGCAAGAAGATGCTCGCCGACCACCCGGGCTCGACCGGCTCGCTCGGAACGGCGATATCCGAAGCGGTCGAACGCGCGCTTTCCATCCCCGACAACAAGGGCCGCTATTCCCTGGGGTCGGTGCTCAACCAGGTGCTGCTGCACCAAAGCATCATCGGCCTTGAGAGCCTGGCCGCCTTCGAGGAACTGGGCGACTACCCCGACATCGTCATCGGCTGTGCCGGCGGCGGCTCGAACCTCGGGGGCCTCATCGCCCCCTTCATGCGCGACAAGCTCAAAGGCACGCGCCCCGACACCCGCTTCGTCGCGGTCGAGCCGGCAAGCTGCCCGAGCCTGACCCGCGGCCGCTACGCGTACGACTTCGCCGACACCGGCCAGACCTGCCCGCTCGTGAAGATGTACACGCTCGGCAACGGCTTCCAGCCCAACCCCGACCACGCGGGAGGGCTGCGCTACCACGGCATGAGCCCCATCATCTCGAAGCTCGCCCACGACGGCTACCTGGAGGCGGTGGCGGTGCACCAGACCGAGGTGTTCCAGGCGGCGGTCGACTTCGCGCGGCTTGAGACCATCCTGCCCGCCCCGGAGAGCGCGCACGCTATCTACCAGGCCATCGAGGAGGCGAAGCGCTGCGCCGAGACGGGCGAGGCAAAGACCATCCTCTTCGGCCTGACCGGAACGGGCTACTTCGACATGATGGCCTACGACGCCTTCAACAAAGGCGAGCTGACCGACTATTCCCCCACGGATGCGGAGCTTGAGGCCGGGTTCATGACGATCCCGCAGATAGAGGGCGTGCAGTAGGCGGCTGCCACAGGCGGCGAGAGCAGGCGAGAGCAGGCGCACGAAAGCAAGAGAAGAGGTGCTGGGTAGCATGGCACGAGACGACAAGTATGCCCTTATAACGGTGAACGACGACGACGAGGTCGTCATCCAGGCGGGAATGCCCCCGCAGCCCCCGGTCCCGGGCCCGGCGGGCAGGACAGCTGGAGCAACCGACGAAGCAGCCGACGACACGGACGGCAAGGCAGACGGTAAGGCAGCCGGTGAGGCGCCCGCGCCCGCCGGGCCCGCCGAGAGCCCCGGCCAGGCGCCGGAGGCCGGGGCGCACAAGGGGGCGGCCCCCGGGCCCGGCAGCGCCGAAGAGCCTCCCGCGGCCGACGCCTACCGGGAGACGACCCTCGATGACCTCGAAGAGCTCGGCCCCGTACCCAAGGTGCGCGTCGCGGTTATCGTGTGCGCGGTCCTCTTTATCGCCGGCTTCCTTCTCTATTACGGGCTCATGCGCTAAAATAGACCCGACGTGAGCCCGGCAGCGCCTCACGTCGGCAAGACCAGCACGACCAGGGAGGTTTGCCCCATGCCAAAACACGCACACCCCGGCGCCTATGATTCCTCGTGGGACGACGACGGGTCCGACATCCGGCCGTCCCATGCACGGCCCTCCGACGACTATCCGCGGCAAGGCCCTCCCGACCATGGCTACGACGAAGAGGAATACTGGGGGGAGCAGGACGCCGCTTCCCGGAAGAAAAGCAAGCGCGAGCGCAAGAAGGAGCAGCTGACGCCCCTCCAGCTCAAGTCGAGGAAGACGCGGCGCATCCTGATAATGGTCATCACCCTGCTCATCGCCCTCGTGGGCACCGTGGCCTACTTCGCCTACATGCTCTACGAGGAAGCCCAGGTCAAAGCGTCGCAACAGGCCCAGCAGAAGGAGTCGACCGACGTCGACGAGCTAAAGGACGGCGGCGAGGACCCCCGGGACGCAACGACGGCCACCACGAAAAGGACCGAGGTCCCGCTGCTGACGGAGCTTATCGGCATGAAGGAGGACGAGGCGATCAAGCATATCGGGCGCGGGGCCATCGTCGTGAACTCGTCCCCCGTCGACGAGCAGGGCAGCCCGGTCAAGACCGAGGTCAAGGTGTCGCTGAGCGACGAGCCGGGCGACACGCGCTCGGGGAACCCGACCGTGTACCTGGGGCTCGACGGCGCAGGCGTCATCGTGCGTGTCGGCTACTCGGCCGCGGTGACGACGCTCGGGTACGGGGCGAGCAGCTTCACCGACGCGGTCATGAAGGACTTCATCGTCGAGAACACGCTTGCCGAGGGGGGGATAGCCCTTGAGCCGGGGCATTTGGAGCTCCCGCAGGACAAGGCGGAGTACACCACGTACAAAGACGACAGCAAGACGATAGTGAAGGAGGTCTGGTCCTTCTCGGGGGTCGAGCAGATAGGCGGCACCTCCCACGAGTGGTCCGCGGTGCTCCGCTACGACTATACCGCAGGCAACGCCACGGGCAACCTCTCCGACACGATCCGCCAGATATACATCTACGTCTACGTGCCCTCGGCAGCCACGCCGCCGGGGCTCCTGCCCACGCCCCCCGCATCTGCCGACGCCAATGCCGGGACGGGGACCGGGGCCGGAACGGGGACCTCCCGGAACTAGATCGCCCCACAGCCCTTTCCGCGGCCCTGCGCCCCGGAAAGGCCAAAAGGGGCTCGCCCCCGTGCCTTGTCCAGGCCGGCTGCCCGCCCCGCCGCCCGCCTTCAGGCATATCGTGAAGATTCTGTGAAGAGGGCCTGCCCCTGATTTTTCCTTTGCGTCAACGCCCCCGGGCGTTTATAATTTTCGTTTGCGTCTGGCATTGAATAGATACACCCGGGCGCGTGGAAACTCGGAATCGCAGATGCCCGGCCTCCCAGAGGGCATGGGGCGGTGATCGAGGCCAACACAGAGAAAGGGTACAGGAGTGGGAGTCAAACAATACAAGCCGACAAGCCCCGGCAGGCGCTTCCAGACGGTTTCGGACTTTGCCGAGATCACGCGCAGCACGCCGGAGAAGTCGCTGTTGACGTCGCTGCCGAAGAAGGCGGGGCGCAACAACAACGGGCGCATCACCACGCGCCACCAGGGCGGCGGCGCAAAACGCCGGTACCGCATCATCGACTTCAAGCGCAACAAGGACGGCATCCCGGCCAAGGTTGCCACAATCGAATACGACCCGAACCGCAGCGCACGTATCGCGCTGCTTCATTATGTGGACGGAGAGAAGCGCTACATCCTCCACCCGAAGGGCCTGTGCGTCGGCGACAAGGTCATGAGCGGCCTGGACGCGGACATCAAGCCCGGCAACGCCCTGCCGCTCTCGGCCATACCGGTCGGCACGGTCGTCCATGCGGTCGAGCTGCAGCCCGGCCGTGGTGCCGCCATCGCCCGTTCCGCCGGCACGAGCATCCAGCTCATGGGCAAGGAGGGCAAGTACGCCATCCTGCGCATGCCCTCATCGGAGATGCGCCGCGTGCTCATCGACTGCCGCGCCACCGTCGGCGAGGTCGGCAACGCCGAGCATGCCAACATCAAGGTCGGCAAGGCGGGCCGCAACCGCTGGAAGGGCATCCGCCCGACGGTGCGCGGCACTGCCATGAACCCGGTCGACCACCCGCACGGCGGCGGCGAGGGCAGGAACAAGTCCGCCGGCCGCCATCCCGTCACCCCGTGGGGCGTCCCCACGAAGGGCCACCGCACCCGCAACCCAAAGAAGGCCTCAAGCCGCCTGATTATCCGCCGCCGCAAGAAGTAGCGGAAACGATAAGGAGTATACGTGAGTAGAAGCATGAAGAAAGGCCCCTTCGTCGAACCGCGCCTTCTCGATCGCATCGAGGCGATGAACGAGGCGGGCGAAAAGGAGGTCGTCAAGACCTGGTCCCGTGCAAGCACCATCTTCCCGGAAATGGTGGGCCACACCATAGCCGTCCATGACGGACGCAAGCACGTGCCCGTATACGTCACCGAGTCCATGGTCGGCCACAAGCTCGGGGAATTTGCGCCGACGCGCACCTTCCGCAGCCACAGCGCCGACAAAGGCAAGCGATAGGAGGCGCGTTTCATGGAAGCTAAAGCAACAGCGCGTTACGTGCGCGTGTCTCCCCGCAAGGCACGCCTTGTCATCGACCAGATACGGGGCAAGGACGTCGTCTCCGCACAGGAGATCCTGAAGTTCACCAACCGCGGCGTGGCAGAGACGGTGGAAAAGACCCTGAACTCCGCGGTCGCCAATGCCGAGCACAACCACCATCTCCGCCCTGAGTCGCTGGTGGTCAAGACCGCCTTTGCCGACGAGGGCCCCACGCTCAAGCGCATCCGCCCCCGGGCGAAGGGCTCTGCCGCGCGCATCCGCAAGCGCACGAGCCACATCACCATCATCGTTGCACCGCGAGAGGAGGCATAAAGCCCCATGGGTCAAAAAGTCAACCCTACCGGATTCCGCCTAGGTATCACTGAAGAGTGGCGCAGCCGCTGGTATGCCGACAAGGACTACGCGAAGAACCTCGAGAACGACCTGGCAATCCGGAAGTTCCTCGACACCTACCTTTCCCGGGCCGCCGTCTCCAAGGTGGAGATAGAGCGCGCCGGCGACAAGGTCAAGGTCATTATCACGACCGCGCGCCCCGGGGTCGTCATCGGCAAGAAGGGCGCCGAGATCGACACCCTGCGCAAGGAGCTCGACCGGATAGCCTCCGGCTCGGTGTCCGTCGAGGTCATCGAGATCAAGCGCCCCGAACTGGACGCCGCGCTCATCGCGCAGAGCGTGGCCGAGCAGCTTGAGGGCCGCGTGGCCTTCCGCCGCGCCATGCGCAAGGCCGTCCAGTCCGCCCGCAAATCCGGTGCACAAGGCATCCGCATCCAGTGCTCCGGCCGCCTCGGCGGCGCCGAGATGAGCCGCCGCGAATGGTACCGCGAGGGCCGCGTGCCCCTGCACACCCTCCGCGCCAAGATAGACTTCGGCTTTGCCACCGCCGCCACCACCATGGGCTCCATCGGGGTGCAGGTCTGGGTCTACCACGGCGAGATGCTTCCCGGGCAGAAGGCCCCGGCCCCGGCCCTTGAGGGAAGCAGCCGTCCTACCCGTTCCCGTCGAAATGAGAGGGGGGCAAAGTAAATGCTTACTCCGAAACGTGTGAAGCACCGCAAGGTGCAGCGCGGCTCCATGAAGGGCAAGGCCAAGGGGGGCACGCGCCTGAACAACGGCTCCTACGGCATACAGGCCCAGGAGGCCGCGTGGATAACGAACCGCCAGATAGAGGCGGCCCGTATCGCGATGACCCGCCACATGAAGCGTGGCGGCAAGGTGTGGATCACCATCTTCCCCGACAAGCCGATCACCAAGAAGCCCGCCGAGACCCGCATGGGTTCCGGCAAGGGCAGCCCCGAGGGCTGGGTCGCAGTCGTGAAGCCGGGGCGCATCATGTTCGAGATCGACGGCGTTGATGACGAGACCGCGCGCGAGGCCTTGCGCCTTGCCATCAACAAGTTGCCCAACAAGTGCAAGATCGTCACGCGGCAGACGGAAGGGCAGGCATAGATGAAACCCGTAGAGATTCGCGAGCTTTCAGCCGACGACCTGGCTGCAAAGTTGAAGGAAGCGCGCGCAGAGCTCTTCAATCTGCGCTTCCAGATGGCGACGAGCCAGCTGGACAACACTGCTCGGGTGAAGCAGGTAAAAAAAGACATCGCACGCATCCAGACCGAGATGCGCGCCCGTGAGCTGAGCGCTTGAGCGGCGAGATTGAGAAAGGTTGAGAGTACATGAGTGATGAACGCAATTCTCGCAAGGTCCGCCAAGGCGTAGTCGTCAGTGCCGCAGGCAACAAGACCTGCGTGGTCCAGACCAAGGAGCGCAAGCCCCATCCGGTATATGGCAAGATGATAACCGCGTCCAAGAAGTTCCATGCCCATGACGAGTACAATGCCGCCGGTATCGGCGACACCGTCCAGATCATGGAGACCCGCCCGCTGTCGAAGCTGAAGCGCTGGCGTCTAGTCAAAATCGTTGAGAAGGCCAAATAGTTCCCCTGCGGACTATTGCTAATGAGAAAGTCAGGTTAAGCACATGATTCAGATGCAAACCATGCTCGCAGTGGCCGACAACTCCGGCGCTCGCAAGGTGCAGTGCATCAAGGTCCTCGGAGGCTCGAAGCGCCGCTATGCCGGCCTCGGCGACGTCATCATCTGCAGCGTGAAGGAAGCGATGCCCAACGGCAACGTGAAGAAGGGCGACATCGTGCGCTGCGTCGTCGTTCGCGTGAAGAAGCAGATACGCCGCGGGGACGGCAGCTACATCAAGTTCGACCAGAACGCGGTGGTGCTCATCGATGCCAACGGCGCCCCGCGCGGCACCCGTATCTTCGGGCCGGTTGCCCGCGAGCTGCGCGACAAGAAGTACATGAAGATCGTGTCACTGGCACCGGAAACGCTCTAGGGAGGTGTGCACCATGGCAAAGATGAACATCAAGAAGGACGACAAGGTCAAGATCCTCGCCGGCAAGGACAAGGGCAAGGAGTCGGTCGTCTTGCGCGCATACCCCGAGACGCAGCGCGTCATCGTCGAGCGCGTGAACGTCGTCAAGAAGACCCTGCGCCCCACGCAGAAGAACCCCCAGGGCGGCATCTCCACGATAGAGGCCCCGATCCACGTCTCGAACGTGGCGGTCGTCTGCCCCAGCTGCAAGAAGGCGACCCGCATCGCGATACAGCGCAGCGAAGACAACAAGAAGGTACGCTTCTGCAAGAAGTGCAGCAAGGCGATAGACTGACCGACACCCGGACGGCGGGGCGCTTTTCAAGCCCTCGCACGGCCGGCATGGCCCTGGGGAAGTGCCCCAGGGACGCGGGGACGGAAATCCCGCGTTTAATTCATCGAAAGAGGTAAGAGATGGCAACTCCTCGTTTGAAGGAAAAGTACAACAAAGAGATAGTCCCGGCCCTGCTTGAGCAGCTGGGGCTCGACAACGTCAACAAGGCCCCGCGCCTGGAGAAGATAGTCGTGAACATGGGCGTCGGCGGCGCGGCGGCTGACGCGAAGCTGCTTGACGCGGCCATGAACGACCTGCGCGTGATAACCGGGCAGCAGCCGGCGGTGACCCGTGCGAAGAAGTCCATCGCGGGCTTCAAGATACGTACCGGCATGCCGATAGGCGCCAAGGTCACCCTGCGCGGCGACCGCATGTGGGAGTTCCTCGACCGCCTCCTGGCAACCGCGCTTCCCCGCGTGCGCGACTTCCGTGGCATCCCGCTCACGAGCTTCGACGGCCGCGGCAACTACTCCTTCGGGGTGACCGAGCAGCTGATCTTCCCCGAGGTCGACTACGACAAGATAGACCGCACGCGCGGCATGGACATCACCTTCGTGACGACCACCGAGAGCAACGACGAGGCCAAGGCGCTTTTCGACGCGCTGGGCTTCCCCTTCAAGAACAGCTAGGCGACCGGACTTGCGCTGCGCAGGTTGGTTATAGAAGAAAGAAGGAATTGAATGGCAAAGAAATCGATGATCGCCAAGGCAAAGCGTGAGCCGAAGTTCTCGACGCGCCAGCACAACCGCTGTACGCGCTGCGGCCGCCCACGGGCGTACTACCGCAAGTTCGGCCTGTGCCGCGTCTGTCTTCGCGAGCTTGCGAACAAAGGCGAACTGCCCGGCATTTCAAAGTCTTCCTGGTAGAAGAAGCCCCGAGAAGAAGCAGAATGCCCGTGTGCCGAAGGTCGAGGCGAAGGCGTTAAGGGCGCCGACGAACCGGATGTTTCGGCTCATCATGGACCAAAGGAGAAGCGAAAATGAGCATGAACGACCCTATTGCAGATATGCTTACGCGGGTGCGTAACGCAAACTCTGCGGGAAAGCAGACGGTGTACATGCCGTCGAGCAAGAAGCTTGTCGAGATAGCCCGCATCATGCAGCAGGAGGGCTATATCGTCGGCTTCGAGATAGAGCAGGACGATCCGCGCGATATCTTAGGGATCACGCTGAAGTACGGCGAGAAGAAGGACAAGACCATCCGCGGCCTCAAGCGCATCTCGAAGCCGGGCCTGCGGATATACGCCGGCAAGGACGAGCTGCCCCGCGTGCTCGGGGGCCTCGGAACCGCCATCATATCGACAAGCCACGGGGTCATGACCGACCGCGATGCCCGCAAGGCCGGCATCGGCGGCGAGGTCATCGCCTATATCTGGTAGGAAAGGAAGGGAGCAATGTCCCGTATCGGCAAACAACCTATCCCGGTTCCTGCTGGTGTTGAAGTCAGGATAGAGGGAACCACGGTCAGTGTGAAGGGTGCGAAGGGCGAGCTTGCCCGCACGCTTCCGGAGATCCTGACCATCAAGCAGGAGGGCGACCAGATTCTGGTCGAGCGCCCCGACGACTCCCGCGAGGCCAAGAGCTTCCACGGCCTTGCCCGCACGCTGATCGACAACATGGTCGTGGGCGTGTCTGCCGGGTTCACCAAGAAGCTCCAGCTCGTCGGCGTCGGGTACCGTGCTGCGCTCAAGGGCAGCGACCTGGAGCTGCAACTGGGCTACTCGCACCCCGTTCTCGTGAAGGCCCCCGCAGGCATCGCTTTCGAGGTGCCCACCCAGACCGAGATCATCGTGTCGGGCGCGAGCAAGGAAGAGGTCGGCCAGGTGGCCGCCAACATCCGTAAATGGCGCAAGCCCGAGCCCTACAAGGGCAAAGGCATCCGCTACGAGGGCGAGCATGTCCGCCGCAAGCTCGGCAAAGCCGCCAAGTCCGACTAAGCGCACGGCTGATTGAAAGGATCGAAGGGAAGTAGCATGAAGAAGCTTCAAGAAAAGCAAGCAGGGCTGCGCCGCCGCCATACCCGTGTCCGGGGCAAGATATCGGGCACGCCCGCACGTCCCCGCCTGTGCGTCACCCGCTCGAACGCGAACCTGTACGTGCAGGTCATCGACGACGTCGCGGGCAAGACCCTCTGCGCTGCCTCGACGCTGGGCGCCGACTTCAAGGCGACGAACAAGAGCGGGGCGACCATCGAGGGCGCCTCAGCGCTCGGCGAGCTGATCGGCAAGAAGGCAAAGGATTCCGGAGTCACGGAAGTCGTGTTCGACCGTGGTGGCAACCTGTATCACGGGCGCGTCAAGGCAGTTGCCGACGGTGCCCGCGAAGCAGGCCTGACGTTTTAGGAGAGGATGAGCGCATGGCTCGCAAACAACAAGAAAACCAGCCGGTGGTCCCCGAGCTCCAGGAGCGCGTGGTCTACATCAACCGGGTGTCGAAGGTCGTCAAGGGCGGCCGCCGCTTCTCGCTGACTGCGCTCGTCGTCGTCGGCGACGGAAACGGCCGCGTCGGCGTGGGCATGGGCAAGTCCCAGGAAGTGCCCATCGCCATCAAGAAGGGCGTCGAGGACGCCAAGAAGAACATGTTCACGGTGCCGCTGACGGCGACGCGCACCCTTCCCCACGAGATACTGGGCACCTTCGGTGCCGGCCGCGTCCTGTTAAAGCCGGCGACCCCCGGTACCGGCGTTATCGCCGGCGGCCCGGTCCGTGCGGTCATGGAGCTTGCCGGCGTCACCGACGTCTTGACCAAGTCCTTAGGCACGAACAACGCGATGAACATCGTGAAGGCCGCCGCCGAGGGCCTGAAGAGCATGCAAAGCCCCGAACAGGTGGCGAAGCGCCGTGGTATTTCAGTCGCCCAGATGTATGGCTGGAAGGAGAAGAAGTAATCATGGCAGACACAAAGAAGTCGCTCAGGGTCACCCAGGTCAAAAGCTCGATCGGATACAAGTCCGACCAGCGCAAGACCTTGCGGGCCCTTGGGCTTGGAAAGATAGGCCGCACGGTCGACCAGGTGGACAACCCCTGCGTGCGGGGCATGATATTCAAGGTAAAGCACCTTGTCGAAGTCGAGGAAATCTAAGCACGCGAATGGAAGTTCGCTGGCGGCGAGCTGCCAGCACGGGGTGACGAACCCCGTTGAAGCGAAAAGGAGACCCATACGATGGAACTGAAAGACCTGGTCCCCGCCGAGGGATCGAAGCGTAACCGCAAGCGTGTGGGGCGTGGCCCCGGCTCGGGCACAGGAAAGACCGCAGGCCGTGGCTATAACGGCCAGAAATCCCGTGCGGGGGGCGGCAAGGGCGCCGGCTTCGAGGGCGGCCAGACCCCGCTTGCACGCCGCCTGCCGAAGCTGCCCGGCTTCCGTAACATCAACCATGTCGAATACGTGCCGGTCAACGTCGGCCGCCTGGAGGCCTACTTCGAGGCGGGGGAGACCGTCGACGGGGCGAGCCTCAAGGAAAAGGGCATCATCAAGCATGCCGACGCGCTCGTGAAGGTCCTCGGCGACGGCGACCTGACCAAGGCGCTCACCGTCAAGGTGGACAAAGTCTCCGCTTCGGCCAAGGGCAAGATCGAGGCATCAGGAGGGAAGGTTGAAGGGCCTTGTTAAGATCACTCATCGACGCATTCAAGATTCCTGAGCTGCGGAAGAAGATACTCTTCACGCTCAGCATCCTGGTGCTCTACCGCTTCGGCGCCTATGTGCCGGTGCCTGGTATCCCCTACAAGGAATTCTCCGACATGATGCTCCAGCAGGGGAGTGTCGCGATGAGCCTCATCGACCTCTTCAGCGGCGGGGCGCTCTCGAACTTCTCGGTGTTCTCGCTGGGCATCATGCCCTACATCACCGCGTCGATCATCATGCAGCTGATGCAGGGGGTCATCCCCGCGGTCGGCCGCTGGGCGAAGGAGGGTGACGCCGGACGCAAGAAGATCACCCAATGGACCCGCTACCTCACGCTGGTGCTGGGCCTCATCAACGCGATAGGCTACCTGTTCCTGTTCAAGTCGAAGCAGTACGGCGTCGTCTTGAGCCCGGAGGTCCCCGAGGCCTTCACCAACGTGGTCATCGTGTTCACGCTGGTTGCCGGCACGGCCTTCATCATGTGGATGGGCGAGCTCATCACCCAGCGCGGCATCGGCAACGGCATGTCGCTCATCATCTTCACGAGCATCGTGTCGCGCGTCCCGAGCGCGATATACGAGTCCATCACCATGCAAAGCGACATGGGCATGGGCCTTGCCATCACGGCCCTCATCGTCGCGGTGGTGCTCGTCTGCATCCCCGCCATCATCTTCGTGGAGCGGGCCCAACGCCGCATCCCGGTCAACTACGCCAAGCGTATGCAGGGGCGCAAGATGATGGGCGGGCAGACCACCTACATCCCCCTGAAGGTGAACTCCGCCGGCGTCATCCCCATCATCTTCGCAAGCTGCATCATCTACTTCCCGGCCCAGCTTGCGGCCCTGTTCAACGTCAACTGGCTGACGACGGCGGCTAACGCCGTCTCGACCGGGTGGGTGAACTGGATAACCACCATCGTCCTCATAGTGTTCTTCGCGTACTTCTACACCACGATGGTGTTCAACCCCGAGGACCTTTCCGACAACATGCGCAAGCAGGGGGGCTTCATCCCGGGCGTGCGCCCCGGCAGCGCGACGATGCAATACATCAAGAACGTCATCAACCGCGTGACCCTGCCGGGCGGCGTCTTCATCGCCCTGATCGCGGTCATCCCGTCGATAATCTTCTTCTTCACGGGCAACCAGCTTATCCAGGCCTTCGGCGGCACGTCCATCCTCATCATGATAGGCGTGGCGCTCGACACGATGAGCAAGCTTGAGTCCCAGCTCAAGATGTACAACTACGACGGCTTCTTCAAATAACGCTGCTGTAGGCATACGGTATCGGCAAGAGGTATTGAAAGGAACGGATACGATGAATATAGTGCTGCTCGGCGCCCCCGGTGCCGGAAAAGGAACACAGGCCGCCAAGCTGGTCGAAAAGCACCGGCTCCCCCATATCTCGACGGGCGACATGCTCCGTGCCGCCGTGAAGGACGGCACGCCGCTCGGCATGAAGGCCAAGTCCTTCATGGACGCCGGCGAGCTGGTCCCCGACGACGTCATCATCGGGCTGGTGACGGAGCGCCTGCAAGACCCCGACACCGCGGCCGGGTTCATCCTCGACGGCTTTCCGCGCACCTCGACCCAGGCCGTCGCGCTTGACGGGGAGCTCTCCCGCCTTGAGCGCCCGCTCGGGGCCGCCCTGCTCATCGACGTCGCCTCCGAGGTCATCGTGGCCCGCCTCACAGCCCGCCGCATGTGCGAGAAGTGCGACTACATCGGGTCTGCGGCCGACGAGGCCTGCCCGAAGTGCGGCGGCGCCCTCTACCAGCGCGACGACGACAACGAGGCGACCGTGCGCAACCGCCTGAACGTCTACGAGACCTCGACCGCCCCGCTCATAGACTACTACCGCGGCTGTGACCTGCTTGTCTCCATAGACGGCGACCGCGACCCCGATGTCGTGTTCGAAGACGTGCAGAAGAGCCTGAGCCTCGCATAGGCGCTTTCCCGGTGCCCCTGCGGCCTTTATCGGCAGCACGGCAACAAGACAAGGAGTGAGGCCATGAAGGTCATCGTAGTGAAGGACTATGCGGCTATGAGCCGCGAAGCCGCCAACGTGATTGCGGCATGCGTGAAGGAGAACCCTGCCTGTCGGCTCGGCCTCGCGACGGGGTCAACCCCGGAGGGCCTGTATGCCGAACTGGTGGGGGACTACAAGGCGGGGCAGCTCGACTTCTCGCAGGTGACCACTTTCAACCTCGACGAGTACCGCGGCCTCGACAACGACCACGAGCAGAGCTACCACTACTTCATGAAGAAGAACCTCTTCGACGCGGTAAACATCGACCCGGTACGGACCCACGTGCCCGACGGGGCGAACCCCAATGCCGCGGTGGTCTGCGCCCGCTACGAGGCCGCTATAGACGCGGCCGGCGGCATCGACCTCCAGCTTCTGGGCATCGGCCACAACGGGCATATCGGCTTCAACGAGCCGGGGACGGAGTTCCCGAAGCTCACGAGCTGCGTCGACCTCGCCGAGAGCACCATCTTTGCCAACAGCCGCCTGTTCAGCTCGGCCGACGAGGTGCCCCGTCAGGCCTACACCATGGGAATCGGCACGATCATGAAGGCGAAGAAGATCCTCGTCGTCGCAAGCGGCGCGGGAAAGGCGACCGTCGTGCGCAACGCCTTCTTCGGCCCTGTGACCCCCTTCGTGCCGGCATCGGTGCTCCAGCTCCACCACGACGTCACCCTCGTGGTGGACGAAGAGGCAGCCTCCCTTCTTGAAGGAAGTGTTGCAGGATCGGCCGATCTGTAGTAAAAAGAGAGCAAGCTAAAAGGGTCTTGCAAAGGGCAGGCCCCTTTTTCTGAGAACCGACAAAAGGAAGGGAAGAGAGACTATGTTAGAGCTACCACTGTTGATCGGCCTTGCAGCCGGCGTGATCGCGGTCGTGTATGCAGGTATTTTGATTGTGAGAGTCAATAAACTGCCTGCAGGCAACGACAAGATGCAAAGCATCGCCGCTGCAATCCAAGAAGGGGCCATGGCGTACATGAAGCGCCAGTACCGCACGGTCGCCATCGTAGCGGCCGTTATCGCCGTCGTGCTGCTTATCCCCGGATTCTTAGGCGTCACGGGCTTCGGCATCTGGACTGCCATCGGCTTCCTGCTCGGCGGCATCGCGTCGGCCGCCGCAGGCTTCATCGGCATGAGCATCTCGGTCCGTGCGAACGTGCGCACCGCAGAGGCTGCGTGCGAGGGCCTGCCTAAGGCGCTGCGTGTGGCATTCCAGTCAGGCACCGTCACGGGCATGTTCGTCATCGGGCTCGGCATCCTCGCAGTGTCCCTGATGAGCTTCCTGGTCTTGGCGGGGGTCGCGGACTTCTCGGCCTTGATAGGCCTCGGTTTCGGCGGCTCGCTCATCTCGGTCTTCGCCCGCTTGGGCGGCGGCATCTTCACGAAGGCCGCTGACGTGGGCGCCGACCTCGTCGGCAAGGTCGAGGCGGGCATCCCCGAAGACGACCCGCGCAACCCCGCCGTCATCGCGGACAACGTGGGCGACAACGTCGGCGACTGCGCCGGCATGGCGGCAGACCTCTTCGAGACCTATGTGGTGACCACTGTTGCCGCGATGCTTATCGGCAACCTTGCGTTCGGCATGGGCGGCATCGCCGTCGCCCTCGGTTTCCCGCTCGCCATCGGCGCGGCGTCCATCGTCGCCTCGGTCATCGGGACCGTCTTTGTGAAGATGAGCGCGAACGGCACCATCATGGGTGCGCTCTACAAGGGCCTCTGGATCGCTGCGGGAATCGCCATCGTGCTGTTCTTCCCCCTGTGCCAATGGCTTTTGGGCGACCTGACCGTCACCAACTCGGCGCTGGCCCCCGTCGGCGTGACCCCGGTTGCCGTGTGGGTCTGTGCTGTCATGGGCGTCGTCCTGACCGCCGGCATGGTCTATGTGACCGACTACTACACCTCGTCCTCAAGGAGGCCGGTTGAGAGGATTGCCGAGGCCTCCGAGACGGGCCATGCGACCAACATCATCCAGGGCCTTGCGGTCGGCATGGAGGCGACGGGCCTCCCCATCCTCATGATCGTCATCGCGACGCTGGTGAGCTTCTTTTTGGCGGGCATCTTCGGCATCGCGGTCGCGGCGCTCTCCATGCTCTCCATGGCGGGCATCGTCGTCGCCATCGACTCCTTCGGCCCGGTGACCGACAACGCAGGCGGCATCGCCGAGATGAGCGGGCTTCCCGAGAACGTCCGCGAGAGCACCGACGCGCTCGATGCGGTCGGCAACACCACCAAGGCGGTCACCAAGGGCTATGCCATCGCCTCGGCCGCGCTTGCCGCAGTAGTGCTCTTCTCCGACTTCACCCACTCCATCGTCGAGGAAGTGGGGGTTGCCGCGGAAACGCTCAGCTTCGACCTGTCGAACCCCTTCGTTTTGGTGGGGCTCTTCATCGGCGGCCTCCTGCCCTTCATCTTTGCCTCCCTTGCCATGACCTCGGTCGGCAAGGCTGCGGGCGGCGTCGTCGAGGAAGTGCGCCGCCAGTTCAAGGAGATCCCCGGCATCATGAAAGGTACCGGCAAGCCCGACTACGCGAAATGCGTCGATTTGGTGACCCAAAGCGCCCTCAAGGAAATGACCCTTCCGGCGATGATCCCGATCGGGGCGCCCATCCTCATCCTGGTCATCGGCTTCATCTTGAAGGCGGTCGGGTATGAGCAGGCCTTCGAGTTCACCGCGCTCGTGCTCGGCGGCGCCTTGGTGGGAACCATCGTCACCGGCCTCTTCGTCGCCATCTCCATGACCTCGGGCGGCGGCGCGTGGGACAACGCCAAGAAGCTCATCGAAGAGGGCAAGTACGGCGGCAAGGGCTCCTTCGCCCATCAGGCTGCCGTCACGGGCGACACGGTAGGCGACCCCTACAAGGACACCGCAGGCCCGGCGCTGAACTCCATGATCAAGGTGTTCAACATCGTGGCGCTGCTGCTCGTGCCGCTTTTGGCGCTTCTGGCAGTTTCTTAAGCCCCCAATCGCCAACAACCTGCAATCGAGGGGCTGCACACGCAGCCCCTTTTTGCATCCCCTGTTACCGCGCACACATTCGTCATTGCGGGCTCCGACCCGCAATCTTTCCCTTTATCCCTGCGTCTTTGCGCACTTCGATTCGCAATCCTTGCTTGCTCCTTGCTTGCTGCCGTAGAGTTCCCTCCATTCACGAAGGAACCGAGCCGCATCCTGCCGAATATGCGATATACTGCCAGCAAGCTATATTTACCAAACCAATCCTTTGGAGCAAGAAGACAGTTAGGAGAGTCGTATGAGCAGGATGAAAACCCAAACGATGGACGGCAATGCGGCGGCTTCACATGTTGCCTACGCCTTTACCGACGTGGCTGCGATCTACCCGATCACCCCGTCGTCGACGATGGCGGAATACGTCGACGAATGGGCTGCCTACGGGCGCAAGAACCTCTTCGGGCAGCAGGTCCGCCTGACCGAGCTGCAGTCAGAGGGCGGTGCCGCCGGGGCCGTCCACGGCTCTCTCGCCGTCGGGGGCCTGACCACGACCTTCACTGCCTCCCAGGGCCTCCTGCTTATGATTCCGAACATGTACAAGCTGGCCGGCGAGCTGCTTCCCGGCGTCTTCCACGTGAGCGCCCGCACCGTTGCCACGCATGCCCTGTCGATCTTCGGCGACCACTCCGATGTCATGGCGACCCGCCAGACCGGCTTTGCCATGCTGGCCGCCGGCTCGGTCCAGGAGGTCATGGACCTTGCTGCCGTCGCCCACCTCTCATCCATCAAGGCGTCCATCCCCTTCCTCCACTTCTTCGACGGCTTCAGGACTTCTGCCGAGGTCCAGAAAATCGAGACCTGGGACTACGAGGACCTTGCAGAAATGCTGGACTGGGACGCGCTGAAGTCCTTCCGTGCCCGCGCCCTGAGCCCGGAGCACGCCTTCATCCGCGGCACGGCCCAAAACCCCGACATCTACTTCCAGGCCCGCGAGGCCTCCCAGCCCTTCTACGACCGCCTTCCCGGCATCGTCACCGGGTATATGGACGAGGTCAGCAAGCGTACCGGGCGCAGCTACCACCTCTTCGACTACGTGGGCGCCCCCGATGCCACCAAGGTCGTCGTCGCAATGGGCTCGGCCTGCGAGACCATCGAAGAGACCATGGAGAACATCCTCGCCGACCAGAAGATCGGCCTGCTCAAGGTCCGCCTCTACCGCCCCTTCGTGACCGAGGCCTTCCTGGCGGCGCTGCCAAAGACCGTCGAGCGCATCTGCGTCCTCGACCGCACCAAGGAGCCGGGCGCGCCCGGCGACCCGCTCTACCTCGACGTCCGCTCGGCCTTCTACGGCTGTGCCGATACCCCGGAGATCATCGCCGGCCGCTACGGCCTCGGCTCGAAGGACGTGACGCCCGGCCAGATAGTCGCCATCTTCGACAACCTGGCCGCCGCCCAGCCCAAGGACCACTTCACCGTCGGCATCGAAGACGACGTCAACAACAGCTCCCTGGAATACGACAAGGCGCTCTCGGCCGAGCCCGAGGGCACTATCATGTGCAAGTTCTGGGGCCTGGGCTCAGACGGCACGGTCGGCGCGAACAAGACCGCCATCAAGATAATCGGCGACCATACGGAACAGTACGCCCAGGGCTACTTCGCCTATGACTCCAAGAAGTCCGGCGGCGTGACCATCTCGCACCTGCGCTTCGGCGACAAGCCGATCAAGTCGACCTACCTCATCAACCGGGCCGACTACGTCGCCTGCCACAACCAGGCCTATGTCCACCAGTACGACATGGTCAAGGACCTCAAAGACGGGGGCATCTTCATGCTCAACACCCGCTGGTCCGCCGCAGAGCTCGACGAGCACCTGCCAGCCCTGGTGAAGCGCCAGCTCGCCGAGAAGAAGGCCCGCCTCTACACCATCGACGCCTACTCGGTCGCTCACGAGATAGGGCTCGGCAACCGCATCAACATGATAATGCAGGCCGCCTTCTTCGCCTTGACGGAGGTCATCCCCGTTGACGACGCGGTCAAATACCTGCGCGAGGGCATCGATGCCGCCTATGGGAAGAAGGGCCAGAAGATACTCGACATGAACTACACCTCGGTCGACCGGGGCATCAATGCCTTTACGGAAGTGCCTGTGCCGGCGAAATGGGCCGATGCCGTCGATTCCCCAGACGACAAAGACATCCCGGACTTCATCAAGAAGGTCCTGATCCCGATGAACCGCCAGGAGGGCAACAGCCTGCCCTCGTCGGTCTTTGCCGGGCGCGAGGACGGGCACTTCCCGTCAGGGACCTCGGCCTTCGAGAAGCGCGGCGTGGCCCAGAGCGTCCCCGTCTGGGTTCCCGAGCGCTGCACCCAGTGCAACCAATGCGCCTTCGTGTGCCCGCATGCCTGCATCCGCCCGGCCCTGCTGACGGATGCGGAAAAGGCTGCCGCCCCCGCCGCCTTCAAGACTGCTGAGGCCAAGGGCAAGGGCCTGGGCGACTACCACTACAACCTCCAGGTCAGCCCGCTGGACTGCTACGGCTGCGGCAACTGTGCCGACATCTGCCCGACCAAGGGCGACAAGGCGCTGGTCATGAGCGAGTCTGGGTGGGATGCTGCCGAAGAGGCCAACTGGGAGTATTTCACGACCCTGCCGGTCCGCGACAACCTGACGTCCAAGGCGACGATCAAGGGCAGCCAGTTCGCCAAGCCCTACATCGAGTTCTCGGGGGCCTGCTCGGGCTGCGGCGAGACCCCCTACATCAAGGTCATCACGCAGCTTTTCGGCGACCGCATGTTCATTGCCAACGCCACCGGCTGCTCTTCCATCTGGGGGGCCTCGGCTCCCTCCATGCCCTATTGCACCGACGAGCACGGCCGCGGGCCGGCCTGGGCTAACTCCCTGTTCGAGGACAACGCCGAATACGCGCTCGGCATGGCTGTTGCGCACCGCCAGATCCGCGAGCAGCTGGTCGCGGCGGCAACGACCCTTGTTGCCGAGGCCGACGGCGCCCTGGCGGCATCCGCCCAGGACTGGCTGGACCTCAAGGACGACAACGGGCGCGGGCGCGAGGTGGCCGATGCCCTGCTGGCCGCCGCCGCATCCGGCGGCTCCTTGGGCGGCGAGTGCGCGAACGCCGTGGCCGTTATCGACAAGAACAAGGACTTCCTGACCAAGAAGAGCATCTGGGCCCTCGGCGGCGACGGCTGGGCCTACGACATCGGCTATGGCGGCCTCGACCACGTCCTTGCCTCGGGCGAGAACCTCAACGTCTTGGTATTCGACACCGAGGTCTACTCGAACACCGGCGGGCAGGCGTCGAAGGCCACGCCCGAAGGCGCCATCGCCAAGTTCGCCGCTGCCGGCAAGCGCATCAAGAAGAAGGACCTCGGCATGATGGCCATATCCTACGGCTATGTCTATGTGGCCCAGGTCAGCATGGGCGCCGACAAGAACCAGCTCATGAAGGTCCTCCTTGAGGCCGAGGCCTATGACGGCCCGTCGCTGATCATCGCCTACTCGCCCTGCATCAGCCACGGCCTTAAGAAGGGCATGGGCAAGACCCAGGAGGATATGAAGGACGCCGTTGCGGCGGGGTACTGGCACCTCTACCGCTACAACCCGGACAAGGCAGAGCAGGGCGAGAACCCCTTCACGCTCGACCAGAAGGAGCCGACGGAGAACTTCCGCGACTACATCATGAACCAGACCCGCTACTCGGCCCTGGTCGGCGAGTTCCCCGAAGAAGCTGAACGCTTGTTCGCCAACACCGAGAAAAATGCCCAAGACCGTTTGGCCGTCTACCAAAAGATGGCCCGCGACTAAGCCCCGCCCCACATCCTCGCACCAAAAGGCCTGCTCCCAACCGAGCAGGCCTTTTCAGTACGACACATGAGCTCTGCAGTCAATCTTGCCGATTTCGTCAGTATTTATGGGATACTGCTCGGAAAGGGCCATGGTATAATTCCATAAGGAATAGATTTGCGAGGGGGCTTTCGGGTTGCTTACAACAACACAGATACGAGAGACGGTGGCCCGTGTTGCCGAAGACTTCAACGCCTCTTATCCCGACGAGAAGATCAGCAAGGTGTTCTTGTTCGGCAGCTATGCGAAACAGGCTGCGACGGACGGCTCCGATGTCGATCTGCTGGTAGAGTTCGAGTCGGCGTTTGTTTCCTACCTTTCTTTCGGGTACCTGCTCACAAAGCTCGAAGAGGCCCTCGAAGTTCCGGTAGACATCGTCCCATCCCCGCTCCCGGAGCATTCGATAATCACAGCAGAAACAAGGATCCCGCTCTATGAACAAGACTGATGCGAGAATCCTCAAGCACATACAATCCGAGATAGCCATTGCCCGTTCGCTTCTTGCCGGGGTAGGGTTTGTCGACTTCGACTCAAATGAGGAAAAGAAACGTGCTGTGGCAATGACGGTCATCAACGTCGGCGAGCTGGCAAAGCATCTTTCAGACGAGTTTTTCGACTCCTTTGCTGCGGCAGATTTGAAATATGCAGCGAAAACACGCGATGTCTATGCCCACGGATACGCGACGCTGTCTTTCCCGATGGTCTACAAAACCGCGACAGAGAGCTTCCTCAAACTCGAAGCGCTGATACAAGAGATACTGAAAACCGATTCCTCTACAAGTGAGGCAACAACGGAACCCCCCGATCCGTCATTGCGGGCCTGACCCGCAATCTTGTGTCTTGCAGGCGCACAGGCGCAAGCCGTCAGGCGAGCAGCTTTTCTAGGGTGGCCAACTTCACGCAGCAGACGAAGACGTCCATGGCGGTTTCCAGCTCGTCTGTGGGGGGCAGGGTGGGGGCGATGCGGATGTTGCTGTCGAGCGGGTCTTTGCCGTAGGGGAAGGTCGCCCCGGCATCGGTCATCACCACGCCGGCCTCCCGCGCGAGCGCGACAATGCGCTTGGCGGTGCCTTCGGGCGCGTCGAAGGAGACGAAGTAGCCGCCCCGGGGGGTCTTCCAGGCCCCGCAGCCCGTGCCCGCAAGCCCGGCTTCCAGCTTCTCGCAGACCAGCCTGAACTTCGGCCCGATAATGGCCGCGTGCTTCTCCATGTGCGCGGCAAGTCCGGCCGCGTCCCTCAGGAAGCGCACATGGCGCAGCTGGTTGAGCTTGTCGTGCCCGATGGTCTGGAAGGCCATGCGCCCCTTCATCTCGGCGATGTTTGCGGGGCTTGCCGCCACCCCCGATATCCCCGCGCCGGGGAAGGTGACCTTTGACGTGGAGGCGAACTTGAAATAGCGGTCGGGGTTTTGGGCGGCCCGGCAGGCGGCGCCGATGTCGAGTAGCCGGTCTTGTCCGCCCGCCTCGCCGAAGAGGTGGTGGATGCAGTAGGCGTTGTCCCAGAAGATGCGGAAGTCGTCAGCCGCACACTCCATGGACGCAAGGCGGCGCACCACCTCGTCCGAATACGTCGTCCCCTCGGGGTTCGAGTATTTCGGCACGCACCAGATGCCCTTGACGGCCCCATCGCGCCCTGCCAGGTCCTCGACGGCGTCCATGTCGGGGCCCTCGTCGTTCATGGGGATGTTGAGCATCGTGATGCCGAAGGCCTCGGTCATGCCGAAGTGCCGGTCGTAGCCGGGGACGGGGCAGAGCCACTTCACCTCGCCGAGGGCGCCCCAGGGCTTCGAGCCCAAGGTGCCGAAGGCCATGCAGCGGGCAAGGGTATCGTACATGGCGCTCAGGCTTGCGTTGCCCAAGACGACGACGTTGTGCGGCTCGTCGTCGAGCATGGCCGCCATCAGGGCCTTCGCCTCGCCGATGCCGTCGAGCACGCCGTAGTTGCGGCAGTCGTCCCCGTCCGCGCTTGCGAGGTCGGCAGAAGAGCCGAGGATGTCGAGCATCGGCATGCTGAGGTCGAGCTGCGCGGCAGCGGGCTTTCCCCGTGCCATGTTGAGCGCAAGCCCCTTTGCCTTGTACTGTGCAAACTCTTCCTCAAGCGCCCTTTTCGCCTCTTCGAGCTCGGCTCTCGGCTTCTTTGCATATGCCGCCATCGTGCTTCCTTCCGTCCGGGGTTGCCGCAAGGCTCGCCGCCCATGATTACCGTTGCAATGAAAGTATAAACCCAATATGCTATTATCATCAGGAAAAGCAAGACACCGACTGACACCGACCATAGGGATGGGCCGACGGACTATGGCAGAAAAGCTGACAGAAATGCCTTTACAAGACATCGCCGCCCCGAAGGCGTCGTCTTTTGCGATCGAGGCCACGAAGCTCACGAAGCGCTACGGGAAGGCCCGCGGCATCGATGACGTCGACCTGTGTGTCGAACAAGGGGACATCTTCGGCTTCATCGGGCCGAACGGCGCGGGGAAGAGCACCTTCATCCGCACCCTGCTCGGCCTGATCTCGCCCACAGGCGGCAGCGCGCACATCCTCGGGCTGGACTGCGCACGGCAGACAAAGGAAATCCTCGGGCAGGTGGGCTACATGCCTTCCGAGGCGATGTTTTATCAGGGTATGAAGGTGGGGGACATCCTGGCGCTTTCCGCCCGCCTGAGAAAGCAGGACTGCGTCCAGGAGGCGGCGCTGCTCTGCAACCACCTCGACCTCGACCCGGGCAGGAAGGTCGAAGAGCTTTCGATGGGGAACCGCAGGAAGGTGGGCATCGTCTGCGCGCTGCAGCACCGGCCATCGGTCTACATACTCGACGAGCCGACGAGCGGGCTTGACCCCTTGGTGCAAAGGGAGTTCTTCGGCCTGCTCATGGCCCGGCATGAACAAGGGGCGACCATACTGCTTTCCTCGCACGTGCTCTCCGAGGTGCAGCGTTATTGCAAGCACGCGGCAATCATACGCGAGGGGCGGGTGATAGCATCGGGGACCGTCGACGAGCTCTCGTCCGGCTCGGCGCGCCGTGTGCGCATCCAGGGCCTGGCCGAGCCCCCGGCTCTCGCGGGGATACGGAACCCTGCCGCCCACGCCGGCGGCGTCGACTTCTTCTACCAAGGCGACATGCGGGCCTTGGTGGCGGCGCTGGCAAAGGAGGACTTCGCCGACCTCATCATCGAGGAGCCCGACATCGAAGAGGTGTTCATGCACTACTACGAGGCCGACGGCGCCGGTGGCCCGTCCGTGCAGGCCGCCACCCCGGCCACCTCCGACGGTCACTTCGGGCACGCCACCCCGGCCGGCCACAGCAGGCAGGAGGCGACGCTATGACCATTTTTCTCCACGAGATGAGACAAAACACCAAGATGCTGGTCGTCTGGAGCGTGCTGGTCGGCGCGATAATCGTGGTCTGCATGGCCACCTTCCCGGAGGTGAAGAAGCAGACAGACGAGCTGCGCGAGGCCTTTGCCATGATGGGCGCCTTCACATCGGCCTTCGGCCTGGACAAGATAGACATGATGGAGCCTATCGGCTATTACGGCCTCGACTGTGCCGCGGTGCTCGCCTTCGGCGGCGGGCTGTTTGCGGCCTTCGTGGGCGTGCGCATGCTCTCCAAGGAAGAGGCCGAGCATACGGCGGAGTTCCTGTTGACGCATCCTTTGAAGCGCAGCAGCATCGTTGCGGGGAAGCTCGCTGCTGTGGTGGCGCAGGTCGCCCTCTTCAACCTGTTCTGCACCGTGTGCGCTATCGCCTCCTTTGCCCTGATCGGCGAAGAGCTGCCTTGGAAGACCTTCTGGCTCTTCCAGCTTGCCCAGTTCCTCATGCACCTTGAGATAGCCTGCGTGAGCTTCGGTGCCTCGGCCCTGCTCAAGCGAGGGGGCGCCGCCTTCGGCCTGGGGCTTGCCGCGCTGCTCTACTTCCTCAACATGGTTGCGAACATCAGTGATAAATGGGAGTTCCTGCGCTATATCACCCCCTATGCCTACGCCGACCCGTCAAGCGTCATCCCCAATACCGCGATAGCGGGGGAGTACCTGGCCTTCGGCATGGCCTACGCCCTCATCGGAGTCGCCTTCGCTTTCGCCTGGTACTCCCGCAAAGGCATCGCCCCCTAAAGGCAGGGGAGCGTCGGGCAGGGGAATGGAGGCAAGCGAACCGTGAACAGGGGGGAGAAGTTGAGAAAACACGGGCGGACAGAGGCCCGGCCGGCACGGAAGGGCCGGCGGCTCGGCCTTGTGCTTGTCCTCGCCCTCCTGCTTGTGGGAGGCGGCGTGGGTACGCTGGCCTACCTCAGGGGGGACGGTGGGCCTGCCCTGCCAGACGGCGCAGGCCCCGGCCAAGCAGCCCTGCCGCTCAACGACATCGCCGCCCCCGAGCAGCCTTATAGCGCGGCTGAGGTCGGAACGGGGGCGTACTGGGCCATCCCCCTGCCCGACGAGATGCGGGCCATGTGGATATCCTTTCAGGAGCTCGAAGGCCTCGACCTCGCCTCGGAGCCGGCCGCAGCCGAGGCTTTCGGGCAGGTGTTCGAGGAATGCCGGGGGCTTGGCCTGAACACCGTGATCGTGATGGTGCGCCCTTACAGCGACGCGCTGTACCGAAGCGCCCTGTTCCCTTTCAGCCATATAATAAACGGGACGCAGGGGCACGACCCCGGCTTCGACCCCTTGGAGGTCATGGTGCGCGAGGCCCATGCCCGCGACCTGCGCATCGAGGCGTGGGTGATCCCCTACAAGATAAGCCAGAGCTGGAGCGGCCCCCATTCCTTGAGCGACGACAACCCGGCGAGCAAGCATCCCGAATGGGTCGTCGATATAGGCGGGGACCTCTGGTACGACCCCGGCATACCGGAGGTCCGCAGCCTCGTGCGGGACGGCGTGCTTGAGATAGTGCAGAACTACGAGGTCGACGGCATACACTTCGACGACTACTTCAGCCCCGACTCCTTCGAGGGCCCCGGTGCCTTCGACGCAGGCTCCTATGCGGAACACGGCGGCGGCGCGGCCTGGGCGGACTGGCGACGGGCCAACAACGACGACCTGGTGAGGTCTGTCTATGTCGCTATCAAGTCGGCCAACCCCTCGGTGAGCTTCGGCATCAGCCCCCAGGGCGACAGCGACGTCAACTACCACCAGGAATACAGCGACGTGGGGAAGTGGATGGCCAAGCCCGGCTATATCGACTACGTCATGCCCCAGCTCTACGAGGGCTTTGCACACCGCACGCCAGACGGCAGCGACGCCTCTGCCTTCGAGAACGCCGCGGCCACGTGGGCGGCCTCCCCGCGCGACGCCTCCGTGAGGCTCTACGCCGGGCTCGGGGCCTACCGGGTCGGCCTGCTGCAGGCGGACGGCTCGCGCTTCGGCTTCGGGGACTACGGCTCAAACGACCAGTCCGAATGGGAGAGCGGCCGCAACCTGGCCGACATGGTGTCCGCGCTGCGCAGCCAGGAGGGCTATGCGGGCTTCGCCCTCTTCCGGCACGCCTACCTGTTTCAGCCGGGCGACCCGCTGAGCCAAGGCGAGCGCACGGCATTAGAAGAGCTGCTGGGCCAGGCGCCCGGGTAAGCCCACAGCACGGACACACGGCAAGCCCCGCCCGCCCCGCCTTTGGGGCTGTGTCGAAAACGAAGGAATCATGAAGATACTCCCGGGGGCGTGTAAACCGTTGACACGAGGTTTCTCCTAGCGTATCATTCATCTGCTTATGCGAAAATTTATCTTCGCGTGAGCAGGCAGCTTGATAAATACACATGAGTTGAGAACGAAACTTATGGGGGTGTGCCCGAGTGGTTAAAGGGGACGGGCTGTAAACCCGTTAGCTATGCTTACCGCGGTTCGAATCCGTGCGCCCCCACCATCTGCCTGTGTAGCTCAGTCGGTAGAGCACTTCGTTGGTAACGAAGAGGTCACCGGTTCAAGTCCGGTCGCAGGCTCCAGAATCCCAGACGCCGGTCCTGTACCCGGGCACCGGCGCCCAAGATACTTTCTGCCAGGGAAGGGTGCGGGCTCTTTGCGAGGGCGTATGCGGATACGCAGCCGAGCAAGGGGCGGCACGCACCGCTGCCAGGCAGGACGACAGGCAAACTGGCGGTGTAGCTCAGTTGGTTAGAGCACACGGTTCATACCCGTGGCGTCACTGGTTCAAATCCAGTCACCGCTACCACTGCACGTTCCATGCGCGCCCCCAGGCGCGTGTGTTTTTGCCGAGAACGAAGGTTCATTCAGGGAAAGCCCCAGGCTTGGTTTTCCCGCCGTCCCTAAGGAGGATGAAAAATGTCCAAAGCGAAGTTCGAGCGCACAAAGCCGCATGTCAACATCGGTACTATCGGCCACGTTGACCACGGCAAGACGACGCTTACCGCAGCGATCTCCAAGACGCTGTCCCAAAACGACGGGGCCCATGGCACCGCAACCGCCGACTTCACCGCCTTCGACGAGATCGACAAGGCTCCCGAAGAGAAAGAGCGCGGCATCACCATCTCCATCGCGCACATCGAGTACCAGTCCGACACCCGCCACTATGCCCATGTCGACTGCCCCGGCCACGCCGACTACGTCAAGAACATGATCACCGGCGCGGCCCAGATGGACGGCGCGATCCTCGTCATCGCCGCCACCGACGGCCCGATGGCGCAAACCCGCGAGCACATCCTGCTCGCCCGCCAGGTGGGCGTGCCCTACATCGTCGTGTTCCTGAACAAGTGCGACATGGTCGACGACGAAGAGCTCCTTGAGCTCGTCGAGATGGAAGTCCGCGAACTGCTCGACACCTACGAGTTCCCCGGCGACGACACCCCGATAATCCGCGGCTCCGCGCTGAAGGCCCTTGAGGGCGACGCGGATGCCCAGCAGGCAATCTGGGACCTCATCGAGGCGGTCGACACCTTCATCCCGACCCCGGAGCGCGACATCGACAAGCCCTTCCTGATGGCAGTCGAGGACACCATGACCATCACCGGCCGTGGCACCGTCGCGACAGGCCGTATCGAGCGCGGTGTCATCCACCTCAACGACGAGGTTGAGATTGTCGGCATCCGCGAGACGCAAAAGACCGTCTGCACCGGTGTCGAGATGTTCCGCAAGCTCCTTGACCAGGGCGAGGCCGGCGACAATGTCGGCATCCTCCTGCGCGGCGTCAAGCGCGAGGAAATCGTCCGCGGGCAGGTCCTCTGCAAGCCCAAGAGCGTGACCCCGCATACCGAGTTCACCGGCCAGGTCTACATCCTGACCAAGGAGGAAGGCGGCCGACACACCCCCTTCTTCGACGGCTACCGCCCGCAGTTCTACTTCCGCACCACCGACGTCACCGGCGTCGCGCACCTGCCCGAGGGCACCGAGATGGTCATGCCGGGCGACAACGTGGAACTCCGCGGCGAGCTCATCAACCCGATCGCCATGGAAGACGGCCTGCGCTTCGCCATCCGCGAGGGTGGGCGCACGGTCGGCTCCGGTCGTGTCACGAAGATCATCAAGTAGAAGCAGGTTTGAAAGAGACGGTGCGGCGCCCCGCAACAAAGCGTGCAAGATCGCCGCGAAGTGCCGCACCCGATACCCTCATGTGTAGGAACGAAAGCGCTCCATGAAAAAGTAAGAAGGAGAATTCATGCGTACATTGGTCACCTTGGCCTGCACCGACTGCAAACGGCGCAACTATACGACCAAGAAAAACAAGCAGAATAATCCTGATCGTATTGAGATGAAGAAGTACTGCAAGTGGTGTAACAGCCATACCCTGCACAGGGAAACTCGATAAGGAGTCAGGATACGAGGATAGGCCAGTAGCTCCAATTGGTAGAGCGGCGGTCTCCAAAACCGCATGTTGGGGGTTCGAGTCCCTCCTGGCCTGCCAGCTTGTTGGTACGAGCAGCTTGGACACAGGCTGCTTGTTGGCGTTATAGTGGGGAAGAGACAACCCCCGGGCGATAGGATATATATGGCAAAGAAATCGAAAACACAAAAGGCGAAGGCCTCCGCGGCCCGAGCCCAGAAGAAGGTCGAGCAGGAAAGCAAGGCCCTCGAAGAGGCCTCAGAGGCCTCCAAGAAGATAGCGCAGGCCCAGCAAGCCCAACCGGAAAAGAAGGGGCTCTTCAAGAAAGCAGAGGCCACGCCCGAGCCCGCCCCGAAGCCTGCTTCGGAAAAGAAGCAGGAAAAGAAGATAGCCAAGAAGGAAGAGAAGAAGCATGAGCCGCGAAAAGGGCTCTTAGGCTTCCTGTACAACGTCCGCGGCGAGATGCGCCGCGTCACCTGGCCGGGCCGCCAAGACGTGCTGCGTTGGAGCATGGTCGTGGTGGGCGCGCTGGTGTTCTTCGGGCTGTTCACCCTCGTCTTAGACCGGGTGTTCGCACAGCTTCTGCCCATGATCTCCGGGTTGGGGGCGTAAGTACCGTGGCAAAGAAATGGTATGTCCTGCACACCTATTCCGGCTATGAGAACAAGGTGAAGAAGAACCTCGAGATACGCATCGAGACGATGGGCCTTGAGAACTCGGTCTTCGCCATCGACATCCCGACCGAGATGGTCACCGAGATCAAGGAGGGCGGCCGCAGGGTCGAGAACGAGAAGAAGGTCTTCCCCGGCTACGTGCTCGTGCGCATGGAGCTGGACGACCGCAGCTGGGCAGCAGTCCGCAACACCCCCGGAGTGACCGGGTTCGTGGGAAGCCAAGGCAAGCCGACGCCGCTCACGCGTGAGGAATACAACAAGATCATGAGGCGGATGAGCCACGAGGCCCCGAAAAAGACCAGCACGAGCCTTGAGATAGGGCAGTCGGTCAAAGTCGTCACCGGCCCTTTGGCCGAGTTCGACGGCATCGTCTCGGAGGTCTCGCCCGAGGCCAACAAGGTCAAGGTCATGGTATCCATCTTCGGGCGCGAGACGCCGGTGGAGCTTTCCTTCGACCAGGTGGCAAGGATTTAAGGAGAAAACATAAGCCGCGCATGCCCGGGTGGACGGGGCTTCTCATGCGCCGCGCTTTACCGATAGAGCAAAAGAGCACCGAGAGCAAGAAACGACACGCACTGATCAGCTGAAAGGAAGCATATGCCATGGCTGAAAAGAAAGTAGCAGGTTTTATCAAATTACAGATCCCCGGCGGCGCCGCGAACCCGGCCCCCCCGGTCGGCCCCGCACTGGGCGCCCAGAGCGTCAACATCATGCAGTTCTGCCAGGCCTTCAACGCCGAGACCCAGGACAAGGCCGGCGTCGTCATCCCGGTCGAGATAACGGTGTACGAGGACAAGACCTTCTCGTTCGTCTGCAAGACCCCGCCTGCGGCCTTCCTCATCAAGGAGAAGCTCGGCCTTGAGTCCGGCTCGGGCATACCCCAGCTGAACAAGGTGGGCACCCTGACCGAAGAGCAGCTGCGCGAGATCGCCGAAGTGAAGATGCCCGACCTCAACGCAAACACGGTCGAGGCCGCGATGGAGGTCATCGCCGGCACAGCGCGGAGCATGGGCGTCGAGATAGAGGGGCGCGCCCCCAAGATAAAGTACGTCCCCTCCAAGAAGCTCGCTGCGATGCTTTCCGGCCGCAGCCTGGATGAAGAGTAAGCGAGAAGCACGCAAGACCAAGCGAAGAGCACGCACCTAAGCGGGCTGTCGGACCGCGGGGCACAGGGCAACCAGGCCCGGTGCACAGGGTTCGCAGCCAAGAAGAGTGGAAGAGCATCTGGCCGCTCGCCATTACCACGAAAGGAAGAGAAATGGCTAAGAAGACGAAGAACATGGCCGCCGCAACCGCAAAGGTCGGCGAGACCCCCCTGCCTCCCCTTGAGGCTGTCAAGCTCGTACAAGAAATCGCAACCGCAAAGTTCGACGAGACGCTTGAGGCGCACTTCCGCCTCGGCCTCGACACGCGCCAGGCCGACCAGCAGCTGCGCGGCACGGTCGCCCTGCCGAACGGGTCGGGCAAGTCGGTGCGGGTTGCGGTGTTCGCCGAAGGCGATGCCGCCCGTGCTGCCGTGGAGGCCGGCGCCGAGATAGTCGGGTCGGACGACCTGGTCGCCGACATCCAGGCAGGCAACATCGAGTTCGACGCGACGGTGGCCACCCCCGACCAGATGGGGAAGGTCGGCAAGCTGGGCAAGATACTCGGCCCCCGCAGCCTCATGCCCAACCCCAAGCTCGGCACGGTGACGACCGATGTGGCCAAGGCCATCAAGGAGTTGAAGGGCGGCCGCGTCGAGTACCGCGCCGACCGCTACGGGATAGCGCACGTCATCGTCGGCAAGCTGAGCTTCACGCCCGAGCAGCTGGCGGAGAACTACGGCGCCATCTACGACGAGGTCGTCCGCATGAAGCCGGCCGCCGCCAAGGGCAAGTACGTGAAGAACATCACCCTCGCCTCGACCATGGGCCCCGGTGTCCCCGTGGACTCGTCAGTGAACAGGAACTACACCCTCCCCGCCACTGCTGAATAGCCTCCGGTTTCCAAGACACCCAAAAGCAAAAGGGGCCGCGTGGCCCCTTTTGTCATTTCGGGTGACACAGGGACGACTCATGGGGATGCCCCCATTGATACTCGCGAGTCAGGGCCGCAATAGTGGACAGGAGGCCGTGTGTTATACTGGTCTGCGGCCGCGAAGCCGAATGACAGAGAAAGTGAAGACACGGCGTGATAAAAAAGAAATCCCCTGCTGAGATAGATGCGATGAGGGAGGCCGGGCGTGTCTCGGCCAAGGTGCTCCGCGAAGTGGGCGCCCGTGTCGCACCGGGCGTCTCGACCCTTGAGCTCGACCGCTTCGCCGAAGCGCTCATCCGCTTGGAGGGCGGCATCCCGGCATTCAAGGGCTACGGGGGTTTCCCGGGCTCCATCTGCGCCTCCCGCAACAACGAGATAGTCCACGGGATACCTTCTGCCACCGTCATCTTGCAGGAGGGCGACATCCTCTCTATCGACACGGGCGCCATCGTGGACGGCTGGGTGGGGGACAATGCCTGGACTTACGCGGTCGGGGCCGTCTCGGCGGAAAAACAGCGCCTGCTCGAAGTCGCCGAGAAGTGCATGTGGGCCGGGCTCGACGCGGCGCGCGTCGGCAACCGCCTCATGGACATCGGCGCGCGGGTCCAAAAGATAGCGGAGTCCGCGGGCTTCGGCGTCGTGCGCGAGTACGTGGGGCACGGCATCGGGCGGAGCATGCACGAGGACCCCAACGTCCCCAACTACGGGCGCCCGCGCACCGGCATCAAGCTTGAGGCGGGCATGGTGTTCGCCATCGAGCCGATGATCAACGCCGGCAGCCACGAGACCCGGCAGATGTCCGACGGCTGGCTCGTGGTCACGGCAGACGGCTCCGCGTCGGCGCATTTCGAGAAAACGGTGGCAATCACCGAGGACGGCCCGCTCATCCTCACCACTGAGGAAGGGCACGAGCGCCCCGTCTGAGCTTGACAGCAAGGCCGCGAAGCCTCTATCCTGGGGTCGATGCTCAAGCGGACGAAAATACAGTTCAAGATATCGGTGCTGCTGATAGTGCTCTTGGCAGTAGCCATGGCCATGAACGTCGCGTGGAGCCGCTATTCGCAGACCCGGCAGGCCGAGATCGAGATGCTGGAAAAGACCCAGATACTCAACCAGCAGATGCACGCCGTCTGGAACTTCATCGACATCAACCAAAAGCGCATCGACACCGACGCAAACGGCGAGTACAACTTCAAGAACATCTACTGTGCGCTCGTGGGGAAGGGCGTCGCAAAGCTGTTCATGAAGAACACCGACTACGTGATCCGCTACGTGAGCTTCCAGCCCCGCTACAGCAGCGCCTACCCGGACAGCTTCGAGAGCGCCGCGCTCACGCAGTTCGGCGAGGATATGGAAAGCGACGAGTACTATGGAATCACCGAATTCGAGGGCCGCGACGTGTTCCGCTATGTCTCGCCGATACTCGTGCAGGAGGGCTGCCTGGAATGCCACGGAGAGCCAGCGGGAGAGATCGACGCGACGGGGCATGCGAAGGAGGGCCTGCGGGTGGGGGAGATAGCCGGCGCGTCGAGCATCATCATGCCCATCGACATCTACATGGAGGGCATCGGCTCGAACATCGCCCAGCAGTCGATAATCTTCTTCATCGTCTTGGCCGCGTCCATCGCGGTGGTGATATTCGCTATCTCGCTGCTGGTGACGCGCCCGCTCAGAAGGATGGAGACCGCCTTCGAGCGCATGGAGATAGACCACTTCGACACCGAGTTCAGCGACGCATGGTCCTCAAGCGAGATACTCGACCTCCAGAAGAAGTTCCACCTGATGGCCAAGCGCCTCCAAGCGCTCTACGACAACCTTGAGGACGAGGTGGCCGACCGCACCCGGCGGCTTGTCGAGGCGAACGAGGTCCTTGACGAGCAACGGGCGAACCTCGAACACGCAAACGCGCTGCTCCAGGCCGAGAGCCTGTACAAGTCGGACTTCCTGGCCATGATGAGCCACGAGTTCCGGACGCCCTTGACCTCCATCTTGGCCTATGCCGACATACTTGAGCGGTCCGATACCTCCCTGTCCGACAAGGAGCAGGACGCCATCGACGAGGTCAGGGAGAACGGCATCGTCTTGCTGACCATGGTCAACAACATCCTTGAGGCGGCCCGCGTCGACGCGGGCAAGCTTGAGCTCACCTACGAGATAGTCGACATGGTCGACCTCATCGCCACGGTGGAAGGGGCGATACTGCCCCTGGCCGAGCGGCGCAACATCCGCTTCGCCACCAGCGTCGACCCCGCGGTGCCGCTCATCCGGGCCGACTGGGAGTCGCTGAGGCGGATCGTCGAGAACCTGGCGTCCAACGCCGTGAAGTTCACGCAGCGGGGAGGCGAGGCAAGCATCTCGATAACCAACGACCCCCAAAGCAGGGGCTGGATAGCGATCTCGGTCTCCGACACGGGCATCGGCATCAAGGAGGAGGACATCCCCTCCGTCTTCGAGAAGTTCACCCAGGTCGACAAGTCGGCCTACCGCCGCTTCAGCGGGTCGGGCATCGGGCTTGCGGTGGTCAAGATACTGACCGAGGCGCACGGGGGGACGGTCGAGGTTATCAGCGAGCCGAAGCAGGGGTCTACCTTCATAGTGAGGATACCCATGGACAGGCCAGAAAGGCGGAACAGCCCATGAAGATCATGCTTGCCGACGACGAGCCCAGTATGCAGAAACTCGTGAGGCGCGTCATCGAGGACGGGGGATACGAGTTCTGCTGCGCCTATGACGGGCTTGAGGTCGTCGAGCTCATCGAGTCTGAGAAGCCCGACCTCCTGCTGCTCGACGTGATGATGCCGCGGCTCGACGGCTTCCATGCCTGTACCGTGCTGCGCGACAACGGGGTCAAGATACCCATCATCTTCCTCTCCGCCAAAGGCGACATCGTCGACAAGAGCGTCGGTTTCGACGCCGGCGGCGACGACTACCTGGTCAAGCCCTTCAGCCCCGACGAGCTGCTCATGCGCATCAAGGCCCACCTCCGCCAGTTCGAGCGGGCGACAGAGGCGTCCAAGACGATATACGAGGGCAGGCTTGAGATCGACATAAGCCGCAGGCGCGTGCTGTGCGAAGGGCAGGTCGTGCCCTTCACGCCCAAGGAGTTCGACATCCTCTCATACCTCGCCCAGCAACGAAACGAGATAGTCACCCGCGAGCAGCTGGTCAACGAGGTATGGGGCGAGGAATTCATGGGCGAGACCTCAAGCGTGGCGGTGTTCATACGCAAGATACGCGAGAAGATAGAGGACGATCCCTCCCGGCCCCAGCTCTTGAGAACCATGCGCAACGTCGGCTACATCTTCGGGCTCGAATGAGCAGCCACGCGCAGTAGGCAGCCGCGCAGGGCGGGCACCCGCACAAGGCACCCGCGCAGGGCGGGCAGCCGCGCAAAGCAGCTAGACAAAGCGCACAGCCACATTAAGAAAAATTAATGTAACCTTAAAAAAGGGTAAATTCAGTTCCCGGCGATATCTTGGTAAACTGGAAGCACCGCTTATGCTGCTTGCGTCAAGGCGCAGGCAGGGCTTGCGGCAAGGAGGAGGGAATTGGATACAAGGAGGGAGGAGCTGGTATAAGGGTCCGGCTTAACGGGCCGGTATTCCCCAAAGGCCATCTTAATTCATCACCAAAGGAGAGCTAATGGACGAAGTAAGGAAACTTCAGGGTTTTTCCCGCCGTCGGTTTGTACAAGGTGCTGCCGTTCTTGCGGCAACCGGCATGCTTGCCGGGTGCAGCCCCGGTAGCCCCGGTACTCCGGGACAAGGGGGCGGGGGTGGCGGCTCGGCTTCCGAGACGACCATCTATTCGGGCGCTTGCCGGGGCAACTGCGCAAGCGGCTGTTTTTTGAACATTCACGTCCGTGACAACCAGGTCGTCCGCACCAGTGCGCGCGACTTCCCCAACACAGACTACAATCGCATATGCTCACGGGGCCTGACGCATATGGGCCGCATGTACGGCGCACACCGCCTGCTGTACCCGATGAAGCGCGTCGGCGAGCGCGGCTCGAACGATTTTGAGCGCATCGGCTGGGACGAGGCCCTTGACACCATCGCCGAGAAATGGCAAGGCTATATCGATGAGTACGGGGCCCAGTCCATCATGTTCTTCATGGGCTCGGGCAACTACGCGCTTCTCAGCGGCTCGTGCAACTGGGCGGGCCCCTACCAGCGCTTCATCAACGTCTTGGGGCTTTCGTACTGCAGCCTCAACGTGGATGCCGCCATGGGCTTCGGCAGCTCGCGTGCGACCGGGGGCATCGATCTCGCAAACGAGCTGACGGACCGCAAGAACGCCAAGACCCAGATATTCTGGGGCAATAACCCGGCGGTCTCCATGCCGCAGACGATGCATTGGTTCCTCAGGGCCAAGGAGCAGGGTACCCGGCTCATCGTCATCGACCCAGTTTACAACGTAAACGCCTCGAAGGCCGACTGGTGGCTGCCTGTCAAGGGCGGCACCGACGGCGCCTTGGCGCTCGGCGTCCTGAACGTCCTTCTTGAAGAGGGTTGGGTCACCGAGGACGACTTGAGGACACGGACGAACGCCGACCTGCTCATCAAGGAGGATGCCAAGTTCCTGCGCATGAGCGACTTGGGCGTCGAGCCCACAGAAGAGGTCAACCCCGCAACGGGCGAGCCGACGACGGTTGACCCCCTGGTGGTCTGGGACTCAGACGCGGACAAGGCCGTCGCCTTCGGCGAGGCGGCCACAACGGCCCTCAAGGACGTCAAGGACATCGACGGCATCAAGGTGCAGACGGTCTATGAGAACGCCTTAGACCATATCTCGCAGTACCCGCCGGCAACCGCGGCAAAGGTCTGCGGCCTTACCGAGGCAGACATCCGCGAGCTCGCGCGCGTCTACCACGAGGACGGCCCCGTCACCACCGAGATCATGATGGGCTGCAACCACTACATCAACGGCCACTACACCTCATGGCCCCTCTACCTGGTCGGCCTGCTGACAGGCAACGTGGGCAAGCCCGGCGCGGCCATGGGCACGAGCCAGGAATACCTCCCCATGATATTCTACTCGAACGTCGCCGCGGCGCACTACCCGACCGCCGCCGACGGCACCCCCGTCCCCGGACAGGCCGCCTACCTCCACACGATGCTCATGGAGGGCGTGCTCGACTCGGGCACCTACCTGGGCGAAGAGCTCATATTGAAGAGCATGTACGTCCACTGTTCCAACCCGATAGTGACGATGTGCGACCACGAGTACACGAAGAGGTGGTTCGACAAGTTCGAGTTCGTGGTCGTGGCCGACGTCTGCATGACCGAGACCTGCAAGCACGCCGACATCGTGCTGCCCTCGGCCTACTGGTTCGAGCAGATCGACATCGCCTACCTGTTCAGCACGCACCCCTACCTGCTGTGGCAGGACAAGGCTGTCGAGCCGCTCGGCGAATCGAGGCCCGACTACGACATATTCGGGCAGATACTCGGCAAGCTCGGCCTAGGCGAGTTCTGGCTCACGGACGAGGAATATATCGACACCATACTCGACAGCGACTACTGGCGCAGCGTCGGCGTCACGCCCGAGAACCTCAAGGCCAACAAGCTCGCGCGCATCTACCCCGAGGGGGACAAGATAGCCTCGACCGAGGCCTTCGCCACGGAGACCGGCCGCATCGGCCTTTACATCGATACCGTGGTGCCTGCCTATGTCTCCGGCAACCCGATAGACGAGTCCATCGAGCACGGCCTGCATTGGGAGACGCCGAAGTACGCCGGCGAGGACCGCGAGCACCGCGCCACCTACCCCTACCACTTCCTCTCGGAGCACATGCGCACCCACACGCACAGCCAGTGGTGGGACTGCGAATATGTCAAGGAGTACGAGGCGGAGCCCATCGTGAAGGTCAACCCCGACGACGCGGCCGAGCTCGGCATCGCCGAGGGCGACATCCTCAAGATGTCCAACGCCCAGGGCTCCGTCACCATGAAGTGCGCCTTGAACGCCGGCCTGCCGCGCAAGATGATCAGCTCTTCGCGCAGCTGGCAGCTGGACGACTTCATCGACGGGCATTTCGCAAGCCTGCCCCCGAAGGAGTTCAACCAGGTATGCGCCAACCAGGCCTTCAACGACGTCGCAGTCAAGATCGAGAAAGTATAAGGGGTGATATAAATGACCAGATACGGAATGACAATAGACCTCAACCGCTGCTTCGGCTGCCAGACCTGCGCCGCCGCCTGCAAGATAGCCAACAACCTGCCCATAGGCTTGAACTACTGCGTCGTGTACACGAAAAGCGACGACGACTGGACCCAGGACGGCACCGCGGTCGCAACCGGCGCCATAGCCAACGACAGCGCCGGCGGCACCTACCCGGACTGCACGCTCAGCTTCTTCCCGCTGCAGTGCCAGCACTGTGCTGCCCCGGCATGCGCCCCGGTCTGCCCGACGGGGGCCCGCTACCGCGACCCCGACACCGGCATAGTCAAAACGAACTACGACGACTGCATCGGCTGCGACGCCTGCATCAGCGGGTGCCCCTACAAGGTGAACACCCTGATCACGTCGGATGCGGAATACTACATCGACATCAAGGTCGGCGAGCATGACGCCCCGCCGCACACAACGGGCACCGTCGAGAAGTGCACCTTCTGCGACAACCTCATCGAGCGCGGCGAGGTACCGGCATGCATGCAGCTGTGCCCGGGGCGCGCCCGCTACTGGGGCGACCTCGACGACCCGGGCTCCGAGCCCAACAAGGCGAAGGAGGGCCGCGAGGTCATGCTGTACAAAGAGGACCAGGGCACCGGGCCGAGCGTCTTCTATCTGAAATAGCCGGGCATGGCCCGCCTGTCGGACGCGCGCTTGGTGCGTCTGGCAGGCCGGCCCGGCCTATCCGACCGCTTATGAGACTACGGGGATGGCATCACGATGACAGGCACGGAACCCGACCGACATGCAAGGCCTCCGCAGGCCGCCCCTTCGGCCCCTCGGGACACGGCCCTTGAGCAGGCGATAGCGAGCGCCGACTTGTTCGCCCTTCTGGCGGCGGCTTTCGCTTTCCCATCTGAGGGCACCGCCCAGGGGATAGCCGAGGGGGCCTTTCAAGACGACGCGCTTGCCTGCTTCCACGAGCTCGGGGCCCCGGAAGGCACCCTCGCAGAGCTTCGCGAGGCCCTTTCCGGCATCAAGGCCTCAGAAGGCGGGCTGTCCGTGGGGCAGATGCGCAAGGAGCACTCCTTCCTCTACCTGGTGCTCGGCCAGGACACGCGGATATTCCCCTATGAGGGCGCCTTCCTCCATGTGGGCGAGGGCCGCCCCGGCCCCCCGTCCTTGTTCCTGGCCCCCCGGACCCAGGATGTCAAGGACTGGATGAGGCGCTGCGGTGCCCTTCCCGAAAATGCGGACACGGAGCCTGTTGACAGCGTCTCCAACGAGTTCGACTTCATGCGCCAGCTCTACACCAACCGGGCACAGGCCCTGCTCGACGGCGACAGCGATGCCGCCGATGCGTGGCAGCAGGAGGCCTGTGCCTTTCGCGCCGAGCACATCGACACCTGGGTCCCGCAGCTCATGGAGCGCACTATCGATGTCACGCGGTCTGGCGTGTATGCCGCCCTCGCCCGGTTTGCACTGCTTTCCCTGACTACCATCCCTGTGGCTGTAAAGGACTGACGACATGATATTTCTCATCACGCTGCTCTGCGTCATCGCTTTCTCGTTCATTTTCAAGGCACCGCTGGAAAAGGCACCCTGGGCCTTCTACGCACTTGCCCTCGTGCTTGTCGTGCTCTTCGTCTGCCGGGAGGGCTTGGGCTTTCCTGTCTATATCGAACGTCCCATCTTCTACCTCGTGCAGAAATGCACCGTCGCGACCGCCCTGTTCGTCGTGGTGATGTTCATCGGCGTTTTCAGCGACCAGTCGCGCATCCGCAGATACCTCATGCCGGTACGCGCCGAGCTCTCCATCCTCGGTTGCCTGATGGCCCTGGGGCATATCATCAACTACCTCATGGTCTATCTGCCGCAGGTCATGGGGGTCTCTGCCACCATACGCACGAACATCGTCTTCTCCTTCGGCCTTGCCCTCTTTTTGGTGTTGCTCTTAGTCGTGCTGGGCGCTACGTCCTTCAACGCGATAAAGCGGCGCATGAGCGCGGTGGCCTGGAAGCGTGTCCAATGGTTCGCCTACCCCTTCTTCCTGCTCATCTACGTGCACAGCATGCTCTTCCTCCTGCCGCCAGCCTTGAACGGCAGCGGGACAGCCCTGTTCAGCGTTGCGGTCTATACGGCGGTGTTCGCGGGCTACCTTGTGGCTCGCAGCGTGGCTGCCCTGAGGGCGGGCAAGGCGGCGGGGCAGGGCGCCTTGCAGGGGGAGGCACAGGAGGCGGCCGCACATTAACAAAAATTAACGCAAGGTTAAAACGAGGTAAATTCAACTTATGGAGATTTCTTGATAGACTGAAAAACAGTGGTCAAAGCTGTCTGCCGTCAAGTTGCGGGCAGCGATTACGTCAAGGAGGAGGTCGTATGAATCAAAGGGAAACAGAGAAGGGCTCCGGCATATCACGGCGCAGCTTCGTGAAATGGAGCGTTTTGGTCGGAGGGACGGCCGCCCTGTCGTCGGGCCTTGTCGGCTGCGGGCTTCAGGGCAGCAAGGACGACCCCGGCACGCCGGGCGGCCAGGGCGAGGGCGTCTGGAAGACGGCGGCCTGCATGAACAACTGCTCGTGCGGGTCTTCACGGTGCCTGCTCAAGGCCTACGTGGTCGACGGTGTCCCGGTGAGGCTCATCACCGACCATACGGGGGAAGACACGCCGGAAAACCCCCAGAAGCGTGCCTGTGCACGGGGGCGCGCCCAGATCAGCAACATGCTTTCGGCCGATCGCGTCAAGTACCCGATGAAGCGCAAGAACTGGGCCCCGGGCGGCGGCGACAAGTCGCTGCGCGGGAAGGACGAATGGGTCCGGATATCCTGGGACGAGGCCTATGACATCATAGGCTCGGAGATGCAGAAGGTCTTGGACGAGTGCGGCACGCGCGGGATACTGAGCACCGGCTATGCCGATATCGGCGTCACCTACTTCGACCAGTTCGAGTGCCTGCTCAACGCGCTCGGAGGCGCCTTCCACAACGACTGGGCGACGGTCTCGCTGGGAAGCTGGCCTTTGGTCGAGCTCTTCATGACCGGCGGGTTTTTGGCCGCGCCGGACAGCCTGGCGATACAGGAGTCGGAACTCCATCTTATGTTCGGCAACAACTGGATGGCGAACAAGGGCGGCAACACCGCCTGGCAGCTGCACAACGCCAAGGCGGCGGGCGGCAAGATAGTCATCATCGACCCGTGGCTGAACCAGACGGCACAGGGCGTTGCAGACGAGTGGATCCCCATCCGCCCCGGGACCGACACCGCGCTGGTCCTCGGCATGGCCTACCACATGATAACGAACAACCTGCATGACCAGGCCTACCTCGACACCTACTGCATAGGCTTCGACGCGGACCACATGCCGGAAGGGATGCCTGCGGAGGGGAACTTCAAGGACTACGTCTTGGGCACCCATGACAAGGAGCCGAAGACTCCCGAGTGGGCGGCCCGGATATGCGGCGTGCCAACGGCGCGGATCGAAAGCCTGGCCGCAGAGGTCGCGGCCTGCAAGAAGGTCAACTTCTTCGCGGGCCAGTCGACGACCAAGATACCGGCCGGGGAGATGTTCGGCCAGGTCTTCTACACGCTGGCGTTCATGTCCGGCGGCATCGGCACGCCGGGCAACTACGTCTCGTGGGTCGGCCTCCATGAAGGCATGGGCGGCACCTTCGTGACCGCGGGCAATGCCTCGAACGCCAAGGGCCTGAACCCGGTCAACCCGCTTCGGCCCCCGGGGGTGGTCACGTCCCCGAACCCGGCCGAATGGGCGGACAACTGGGACGACTGGGACCAGATGGAATACTCCGAGTCCTGGCGCTCAGCGCTTGACGGGGAGTACGGCCGTGACATGTGGCCGAAGGGCAAGAAGCCCGTCGATATCCGCATGATCTATACCGGAGGCTACCAAAACGCCCTCAACTCCGTCCCCAACGCGAACGCGGCGATCGAGCTGTGGAGGTCGGTCGACTTCGTCTTGGGGGTCAACCCCTTCTTCTGCGCGTCGGTGCGCTATGCCGACCTGGTCTTGCCGGTGCAGACCTGGTGGGAGAAGTTCGAGGTGCTCTGGTCCAACAACGGGGACTCCGTCTATTGGGCGGACAAGGTCATCGCCCCCTACTTCGAGTCCCACACCGAATCAGAGATAGCCCTGGCCATCGCCGACAAGCTCGGGGTTGACCCGGGCCTGGTCGACACGATGACCGAGGAGGAGCGTCGCTTCGCCTCCCTACAAGGCGCACAGTACATGAAGGAGAGCTACGGCAACTACGCCCCCCTCATCACCATCACCCAAGAAGAGATCGACGAGCTCGGTGTCGAGGGCGAGCCGCAGGAAGGCCTCATGACCATCGCCGAGATCAAGGAACAAGGCTTCTACAAGGTGCAGCGCTCGAAGGGCGACGGGCTCTCGAACCTGCCCTTTGCCGCATTCTATAACGATCCTGAAGGTGCCCCTGTGGCCACCACCACCGGCAAGTTCGAGATATTCTGCCCCACGCTCTCCCTCATCGTCAACTCCTACGGCTTCTCCGAGATTGCGCCCATCGGCATGTGGCAGGCCAACCCGGAGCAGGGCCAGGGCGCACAGACCGAGGAATACCCCCTGCTCTTGTGGACGCCCCATTCGCTGCGCCGCGCCCACACGGTGCTGGACTCGGTGACCTCGCTGCGCGAGGCCTTCCCGCAGGAATGCTTCATGAGCATGGTCGATGCCGAGGCACGGGGCATCAAGAACGGGGACACCGTCTTGATGAGCAGCCCCTACGGCCAGGTGCTGCGGCCTGCCAAGGTTATGCCGACAGTCGTTCCGGGGGCGGTCGCCCTCCAGGACGGCGCCTGGACCAACATCGATGAGGGGACGGGGATCGACCTCGCCGGCAACCCCAACATCCTGCAGGCCCCCAAGGCCTCGGGCCAGGGCTCGCAGTCCTGGACAGGCACCATCTGCCAGGTCGAGAAATACACCGGCAGCATCAAGCTGGAGCCGGACAAGAAGCGTGCCCTTGTCCTGCCAAAGGGAATCGAATAGGAGGGGGCAGACATGGCTCAGTATGGTTTTTACTTCGACTCTGACAAGTGCACTGGCTGCAAGTCCTGCCAGGTAGCATGCAAAGAGACCTTCGGCCTTCCCGTCGACACGCTGTGGCGCAAGGTCTACAACTACCAGGGCGGCTCCTGGAAGCTCGACGAGGCGACCGGCGTCTACGAGCCTGACGGGGTGTTCGGCTACTTCGTCTCGATGGCATGCAACCATTGTGAGATGCCCGCGTGTTATGCGGTATGCCCTGTCGCCGCGATTTCCAAGGACGAGGACACCGGCATAGTCACCATTGACGAGGAGCTGTGCATCGGGTGCGTCTCCTGCCGGACCGCGTGCCCCTATGACGCCCCCAGCCTCTGGGAGGAAAAGGGCATCTTCACCAAGTGCGACATGTGTGCCGCCCTGGTCGAGGACGGGGACATGCCGATCTGCGTGGCAGGCTGCAATATGCGCGCGCTGGACTTCGGGGAGCTTGTCGACCTCCAGGGCAAATACGGGAAAGGCGACGTCGAGACAGAGCCCCTGCCGCTGGACTCGACCACGCCCTCGCTGGTGCTGAACCCCCACCGCGACGCCCAGAAGACCGGGACGGGCACCGGGTCTGTGGTCAGCTTCCCCGAGGAGCTTTAAGCCCCATGATGCGGAGGGTGGGCGCCGCCTGCCCTCCGTGCCTTTCTGAGGAAGGTTTTTACCAGAGGAGTACCGGTTGGACGATCAAAGGACCCAATTCCTTGAGGGAACTGCCATAGCGCTTGCGGTCTTCGGCATCCTGCTGTACGAGGAGCCCTCCGCCGAGCGCCTGGGAAGCCTGGCAGGCGAAGGCTTCTTTTCCGAGATGCCCCTGGCGGGTGCCACGCCAAGGATCGACGAGGGCATCGGGCTGCTTGAGGAATGGGCGGCCCAGGCTGGGGCCAAGGCCCCCCAGGAAACGGCTGCCGGGCTCTCGGCCGAATGGTTCAGGCTGTTCGTGGGGGCAGGGGAGCCTGCCGCCCCTCCGTGGGCCTCGTACTACCTGGAGCGGGACCCCGTGCTGTTCAGCAAGAGCACCTTGGGGGTCCGCCAGCACTATGCCGCCCACGGGCTGGAGCTTGAGCGGAAGTACCACGAGCCGGACGACCACCTGGGCCTCATGCTCCAGTTCCTGTCGGTCGTGGCCGCCAAGGAGAACGAGGCGCTGTGTGCGGGCGCGGGCGAAGGGGCTGCTGCCCTCAAAGACGAGCGGCAGGGTTTTGTCAGCACCTACATCCTTCCCTGGGTGGGAACATGGCAGCAAAGGGTCGACGCCTCTTCGACCGGGCCCTTCTATCGGGGCCTGGCAATCCTCGTAAGCGAGATGGTCGCCCTCATCGCCGCAGACGCGGAAATGCCCTAGCCGAAGAACACCTCGGCGGCGTGCTCGTAGAAGCCGGGGTGCTTGTAGCGCAGGAGCCTGGTGGGGGTCGTGCCGGGCCGCACCGAGACGTGCACGGGCGGGCTGACAAGGGCAAGGAGCTCCCCGTCGATGAAGAGCGACACCTCGCGGCTCGACCTGCTGGGGGAAAGGCTGAGCTCGGCCACGTCGTGTGCGGCGGTGACGATTGCGCGGGAGCGCAGGGTGTGGGGTGCGAGCGGCACCACGACTAGGCCCTCGAAGCCCGGCGCGACCAAGGGTCCCCCCGCAGAAAGCGCGTAGGCGCTCGACCCGGTTGCCGTTGCCATCACCATGCCGTCACCCCGCATAGTGGCGATGGTGGCGCCGGATATGCTGAGGTCGAAGTCGATGATCCGGCCTGCCGCCCCCCGTGTCAGCGCCACCTCGTTCAAGGCGAAGAAGCAGCACGTGGACGCATCCTCGCAGGTGACGGTGACCTGGAGGTTCGTCCGGCGCTCGCAGGTCACCTCTCCGGCGATTGCCGCAGCGGCCATCGCCACCACGCCGTCATCGCCGGGGTTCGCCAAGAAGCCCAGATGCCCGAAGTTGATGCCCAGTATGGGGGCGTCAAAGGCGTTGACGAGCCGTGCGGTGCGCAGGATGGTCCCGTCTCCCCCCAAGACGATTGCCAGGCCGACCCCTGTTTGCGCAAGCCGCCCATCCAGCGCCGCCGCGTTCTCCAAGCCGAGCTCGTGCGAGTCGATGACGGTGGACGGCAGCCCTTCCGCCTGCAGGTGGCCCTCAAGGAGCAGGGATGCCTCGCGTGCCTGTGAATTGGAGTTATTGCGTACTATCAGGATATGCATGATTCCCTCGGCTCCCTCTTTGATACTATTATGACTCTACATTATAAGTGAAGGATGGGAAGCCTTAGTGGGCGAAGCGGACAATTCAATCCTGAAAAGCACGGGCATCATGGGGATGGCGACGCTGCTCTCCCGTGCGACCGGGCTTTTGCGCACCTGGGCGATGGCCTTTGCACTCGGCAACACGCTCATCACCTCGGCCTACCAGATTGCCAACGCCATGCCCAACGTCATCTTCGACCTCGTGGTCGGCGGCATCCTGGGCACGGCCTTCCTCCCGGTCTACCTGCTGCAGAAGGAACGGCTCGGTCGCGAGGGCGCAGACCGCTTCGCCTCGAACATCTTAAACATCGTCTTAGTCCTGCTCGGCGTCTTAGTCCTGCTCAGCATCGCATTCGCGTCCTTCGTGGTCGCGACCCAGACCTTCACGCGCAGCAACATCGACATCATCAACTCGACCGCCGTGTTCTTCTTCAGGATATTCGCCGTCCAGCTGGTGTTCTATGGGCTGAGTGGCGTCATCACCGGGGCGCTCAACGCCAACCGCGTGTACGGCGTGCCCGCCTTGGCGCCGGTCTTCAACAACGTCTGCGTCATTGTCAGCATGTTCTCCTACGCTTTTTTGTCGGGCATAAACGGGCAGCTTGCCCTGGTCGTCCTTGCCGTGGGGACGACGCTGGGGGTGGTGGTGCAGTTCGGCATCCAGATACCGACGCTGGTCAAGACAGGCTTCACCTACACGCCGCGCATCGACCTGAAGGACCCGGCCTTGAAGGAGGCCTTGAAGATCGCCGTGCCGACCCTCATCTACATTGCGGGCACGCTCGTGTCCTTCTCCTGCCGCAACGCTTTTTCGCTCTACGGCGGCGACCATGGGCCGGCGACCCTGAGTTATGCCTGGATGTGGTACCAGCTGCCTTACGGGGTGGTGGCGGTCTCGCTCTCGACCACCTACCTGACCGAGATGAGCAAGGCGGTGGCCCAAGGCGACATCGACGGTCTGCGCGAGTACGTAAAGCAGGGCCTGCGCCGGACGCTGTTCCTCATCATCCCGCTCGCGGGGCTGATGTTCTCGCTGGCCCTGCCCATCATGCAGATATTCCGCGCCGGCGCCTTCAGCCAAGACGATGTCGCCTTCGTCTCGAACATCTTGGCCCTCTGGGTGCTGAGCCTGCCCTTCTACGCGGGCCAGATGTATTTGTACCGGGTGTTTGCAGCCCTGCGCCAGTTCATGGCATTTGCGCTTGTGAGCTGCGGCTTCTGTGTCGTCCAAGTTATCCTCTATGCCTTTTTGAGCCGCCCTTTCAGCCTGGGGCTCAGCGGCATCATGCTTGCGGACTTCATCTATTACGGCCTCATGTTTGCCACCATGGCCCTCATCCTGCGCAAGCGCATCGGGTCCTTCGACATGATGAGCATAATGAGCATGTGCATGAGGGTGCTCTTTGCCACCTGCGTCGGCGCGGGTATTGTCACACTGCTCCTGTTCGTGCTTCCCCTGAAGCCCTCGATTCTTGCCGGGTTGCTTGAGATTGCCCTGTGTGGCGCTCTCGGTACTGCGGTCATCGTCGGGCTCAGTAAACTTTTTCGTGTAGAGGAGATGGATATGGCCATTGATGTCTTAGAAAGGCTCGCCAGGAAGCTTGCCGAAAAATTCCCGGGCTTCACCGAGAGGCTTGAGGGCAAGCAAGGCGGCAGGGCTGCCATAGGCGGGTCGGACGGCAAGTCCACGGTGGGTGCTGCAGGTGGGCTGGAGGCAGGCGGCGGATCCTTTGCCGGGGCCGCCTTCGGTTTTGCCGGCGCACCTGGCGAAAGAGAGATAGGGTCGTTTCAGAGGCTGGCAGGGAGGCTTGCGGACATGCTCTCCGAGCGTTTCGGCGACAAACACGCCGCCCAGGCATTCGAGGACGAGCTTGCCCACAAGCTAACCGGCCAAACCTATGAAGACAAGGATTCCGACATCTGGGCCGCAGAAGAACCCCCCGCCACCCAGGCCGCCGACACGGACTCGGGCATTCAGGCCGATGACGGGTTTCTGGACGTTCTGGTCGAAGGCGAAACCCTGGATGAAGCCCTGAACGATATCGTCCCCGATATCGGGGATATGGCCGGTGGCTTTTCTGTGGACATGGCCGACAACCTCGCCGACAGCTTTTCTCATGACTTGGCCGACACAGGCGAGGCGGGCAGGTATTCCAGCTATGATGACGAAGACCCCTTCCTTCCGAGCGACAAGGTCGGCAAGCACGCCGCGCCAGAAGACAGGTATGCGGCAGCAGGGAAGCACGCTGCGGCAGAGGAAGAGCCTGTAGGCAGACATGCCGCTCCTCCGATAGGCAAGCATGCCGCTCCGGAAGTCACTGACGACTATGTCGTAACAGGCCGCCATGCACGGTAGGGCGACACCGGCACTGCCGACGGACATTCGCCTTGCCCCTGCGGGGCTGTCCTTATGCGTTTCCCCTCGTGGCAAGCCATGTTGTGGGGGAAAACGGGTGGGAAACCCGAGGAAAATTCTCCATAATCCCATATCTTGTATAGAATAAGGTGATATGGACGGGATTCTTCCATATCTGGTAGTCTACTTTCTGGAGTCTGGGGAAATTGGGGCAAAAAGCAGCAAAAAAAAGAATTTTGTATTGCCCTATTTCCAGGATTCAACTAACATATACTGCGATGGAAGCACGAGTAAAGGAAGGATTCACGCTTCATGACGGATCCGGTAGGATGTGAGCCTGAGCGCAAGACCGACGGAATCGGGGGCCTGAACGTGCCGCCGGTACGGGGCCTTGAGCGCAAACTCGACCCAACCGGGCGTATGGCCGTGCCGTCCGACCTTGCAAAGAGGTTTTCATTCTGGAAGGAGTCCAAGGAGTCCAAAGAGCCCAGGAACCTTATGGTGACTCTCTCACTGAAAGGAGACTGTCTCTACATCTTCGAACCGGATGGATTCAAGGAATGGATCGATCTGGTATTCCTGAAGAGCTTCGGAGGCTTCGATCCGACAAGTGAAGAGCAGATCGATCTTCACAGCGTTTTAAGCGAGAGGGGGGACTGCGTCGTCCTCGACAAGGCAGACCGCATCGGCCTTGCTGCCTGGCAGCTCGAAGAGGTCGGGATCAAACCCGGCTCTGCGGTAAAGCTCTTTTTCAGCGGCAACAAGATCGAAGTGTGGGATCCGGCCGCGTGGGAAGAGAAGCGTCGTCGAGTCGATGTAAAAACACTCCTCAAAGCGTAATATCGGAATTCGAGCGCGGTTTTGAAAACTGAATACCATCATCAGCCAGTCATGCTCTCAGAAACCCTCGGGTACATCATACACCCTCAAACGCAGCACGTACCCGAGGCCGGTTTTACCTTCGTTGACGCGACTGTCGGTGCGGGGGGACACGCTTTCGAGGCGGCCCTGCTTCTCGGAAATGCGGGAAGGCTCATCGGCATCGACCAAGACGAGACTGCATTGGCACTGGCACACGAGCGGCTTGAGACCTTGCCCCAGGGAGGGCGACCCCTCATCGAACTGTTCTATGGGAACTTCGGTGACCTGGACGCGCTCCTCCTAGAAGCGCAGACCCCCGGGATCGACGCGATCCTCTTCGACCTCGGGGTTTCCTCAATGATGCTCGACGAGATATCTCGGGGCTTCTCCTTCAAGAAGGGGATGGCAACCCTTGATATGCGGATGGACCTGGGGAACCACACCCTCAACGCAGCCGAGATCCTTGACACCTACAGCGTGTCCGATCTCCACCGGGTCTTCCGCGACTATGGAGAGGAGAAGTGGGCGAAGCGCATTGCGGAGTTCATCGTCTCCGCCCGTGTGAAGAAGCGCATCGAGACGAGCGAGGAACTTGTCGCCATCATCAAGGCGGCGATCCCCGCCTCTGCAAGGCGATCCGGGGGACACCCGGCCAAGCGCGTATTCCAAGCGCTGAGGGTCGAGGTCAACGCGGAGCTCGCAATGCTGCAGCAAGGCTTGGACGCAGCCATCCGCTGGCTGAACCCGGGTGGGCACGTCGCGGTCATCAGCTATCAGTCGCTTGAGGACCGCATTGTGAAAGACACTTTTGCCGCTGGCGCAAACCGCTGTGTTTGCCCGCCTGACCTGCCAGTTTGTGTATGTGGAAAGCGGCCGGTCCTTGAGATGGTTACCCGCAAGCCCGTCCTGCCGAGCGCCGAAGAGGTCGCCTGCAACGCACGGGCGCGCAGCGCCAAGCTGCGGGTGGCGAGAAAGCTATAAGAACGATCCCTGACAAGGGAGGGGCATGCCCCAGAAGCTCTATTAAACTGAATACCTGTTCACCAAACGACGGAGCGAAAGAGAAGGGGGAGGCAAACAATGGGCGCAGCACCGGCATATCAATACAGTTACCTTGAGCCTGAACCCTTGGTGGTACCGCAGCCGCGCGTACAGGTCATACCGGGAGGCAGGCCCCACAGCAAGCAGCTCTCAAGCACGACGCTCTTTGCCGTCCGGCTCTTTGCCGCGGTGCTCTTCGTGTTCATATTCTTAGGGTTTGTCCGTGTCGGGCTCCATGCGGCAACGGTTGAGACCGGCATTTCTGCTGACCGGTGGGCGGGCAAGGTGGAATCCGCCCGTGCCTTCGGACACCAGGTCGAAAGCCGGGAGCGCTATCTCTCGAACCCCGGTTACCTGAGTACCGAAGCCGCCAAGCTCAAGATGGCCGAGCCGGACAACCTGGTGGTCATCGACCTCCCCGACGACATAGTGCAAACCGATGGTGACGGCTGCCTGTCTTTGCTCTTGAGCCTCAGGGTAGCAGCACAAAAGTAGGTCTGCGATGAGCAGGAAGCCGGACAGGACGCAGGCAGGCACAGGCACAGCTCCCGAGTCGGGGGCGGATTTCAACAACATGGTCAACCAGGCGACCGATTGGTCGGGCCGCGCAGTCATCATTTTACTGGCCTTCTTCGCTGTTGCCGTCATCTTTGCCGGCAAGCTGTTCTACCTTCAGGTCGTCAAAGCCGACGAATACTCGCAAGAAGCCGCAAAGATCCGTATCGGCGAACCCATCGAGACCCTGCCGCGCAGGGGCGTGATCTACGACCGTAACGGCGTCATCATGGCACAAAGCGTCGATGCGGTGACGGTGTGGGCGAACCCCGACGAGATACCCGAGGACATGGTCGAGGGCGTCGCCGCCCAGCTGTCCTTTATCCTCGGCGGAGACTTCGAGGAATACAAGAGGCAGCTCTCCTTGGAGGACACCTACTACGCCTATATCGAGCGGCAGGTGGATGCTGAGCTTGCCGAAGAACTGGAAGAGCTTGGGCTCAAAGGCATCTACTTCGTTGACGAGGCACGGCGCGAATACCCCTGCGGCCAAGTCGGCGGGCAGGTCATCGGGTTCGTGAACCGCGAAGGCGACGCGAGAAGCGGCCTTGAGCTCTACCATGACGAAATACTGCGGGGAGTCCCCGGGAAGCTTGTCGTCGAGCGGGGAATCGGGGGGATACCCATCCCTGGCGGGATCCACATGCAGACCTATTCTGAGAACGGCCAAGACATCGTCACCTCGCTCGACGTTGTCTTGCAGGAGAAGGTAGAAGAGGCGCTCATCCACGGGGTTGCCGTACTCGAAGGGACGGGTGGCAGCGCCGTTGTCATGGACGGCGCGACGGGCGAGATACTCGCCTGTGCCTCGCTGCCGCTTCTAAACCCCTCCGACCTGGACTCAATATCGGCTGACGCCATGAGCCTCAAGTGCATCAACGAGGGGTTCGAGCCGGGATCGACCTTCAAGGCGGCTTCCATGGCGGCGATCCTCGAAGCGGGCGCGCTCAGCCCCGACGACAAGATACTGTGCCCGGCGGTCCTGCCGGCGAACGGCTACGCCGTCACCGACGCATGGGATCGCGGCGACGAGGTCATGAACCTGTGGGAGATACTGTACCGCTCGTCCAACGTCGGCATATCGCTGAGCTCCCAGCGGCTGGGATTTCGCCACATGTACAGCAAGATACTCGACTACAACCTCAATTCGGCAACAGGGGTCGACTACCCCGGCGAGCTTGAAGGCTACCTGCTGCCCGAAGAGGAATGGTCTCTCATCCAGGCATACAACGTGAGTTTCGGCCAGGGGATATCGGTGACTCCTTTGCAGACGGCGCGCTTCTACGGTGCGCTCGTGAACAACGGGGTCGAGTGCACTCCGCACTTCCTTGTCAAGGAGCTCCAAAACGAGGTGAACACCGTCTACCCGACCGAGCAGGTCATAGTGAACACGGAGGTCATCCCGATCTTGACCGACATGCTGGAGCTCGTGGTCACGCTCGGCACTGCGAGCGACATCTGGATCCCGGGTTACTCGGTGGCCGGAAAGACGGGCACGTCCGAGATAGAGGACCCGGTTAACGGGGGCTACCTCGAAGACATCTACAACATCTCCTTTGTGGGCTTCCTGCCCTATACCGATTCTTCGTTGGTTTGTTTTGTGGCGGTGACCGAGGTTCCCGGCGACCGAAAGGCGACACAGATATTTCAAGATATAATGACCTTCGCCATTGACCGTTACCGCATCGCGCCAACCGAAGGATAGCCATGTCCAAGACCTGTGAAGACCTCTTTTCCGGAATAGACTGTTCTATCATCGGCAATGGGAACATCGAGGTCAGTGACATCGCCTACCGCAGCGACCGGGTGCGTCCCGGCGATGCCTTCTTTTGCATTGTCGGCTTGAAGGTCGACGGGCACACCTTTGCCCAAGATGCCATAGACCGTGGCGCCCGGGTGCTGGTGGTCGAGCGCAAGCTCTACCTCGCTGATGCGACCGACGTCACCGAAGTGGTCGTCAGGGACACCCGCAAGGCGATGGCCGAGGCGTCCGCCCGCTTCTTCGGGCACCCCTCCGCCTCCTTCGACCTCGTAGGAATCACCGGTACCAACGGCAAGACAACCATAACCTACCTGGTGGAGCACATCGTGCGCCGCACCGGGAAACGCCCCGGGGTCATCGGCACCGTCGGCATCCGCATGGGCGATGTGGTCGAGAAGGTGGCGCATACGACCCCGGAATCCCCCGACCTGCAAAACATTCTGGCACGCATGAGGGATGCAGGCTGCGACACCGTCGCTATGGAGGTCAGCTCGCATGCGCTCGACCTCGAACGGTGCTGGGGGACGAGCTTTGCCGTGACGGCCTTTTCGAACCTGACGCAAGACCATCTCGACTACCACAAGACCTTTGAGGCCTATTTCGAGGCAAAGGCGCGCCTGTTCTCGAAAGACTATCCTGCCATGAGGGTCATCCATATCGACGACCCTTGGGGCAAGGAACTGCTGCGTCGCTGCTCGAAGACGCAGGATACCGTCGTTACCGTCGGCTTCGACACAACGGCGCTCATCCACCCGACCGCTGTCGAGTACGGGCAGGAGCACACCGCGCTCACCCTCGACGTGAAGGGGGCCGCCTACCGCCTCGTATCCCCCCTGGTCGGCAAGTTCAACGTGGACAACCTTATGTGCGCCTTCGGGATCGCCCTGACGCTGGGGATAAAGCCTGCGGACATCGCGCGTGCCCTCGAAGAGGTGCCACCCATCCCCGGCAGGCTTGAGCGGGTATCGGCCGACGTTGAGGGCGGATTTTCGGTCTATGTCGACTATGCCCACACCCCCGATGCCCTCGAAAAGGCCATCCTCTCCCTCAAGGCCGTTACGAGGGGAAAGACCCTGGTTGTGTTCGGCTGCGGGGGAAACCGCGACACAAGCAAACGCCCCCTGATGGGGCGTGCGGCGCTCAATGCCGATTTTGCCATCGTCACCTCGGACAACCCGCGCAACGAGGATCCGCTTGCAATCATCGGCGACATCCTGCCCGGTATGAGGGCCCACCCCGACCGCTTCGAGGTCGAGCCCGACAGGAGGAGCGCTATCGCGCAGTCGATACGTCGCGCCCAGCCACACGACAGCGTGCTTATCGCGGGAAAAGGCCATGAAGACTATCAGGTCGTGGGGGACGAGGTGCTGCCCTTCGACGACGTGGTTGTTGCGGCCGAGGAGCTGCGTCGGGTGCAGGAGGTGGCTGGTACGCCATGCGGCTGAACTCGAAGCAAATATGCGAATACACTGGCGGCACGTTGCTGGTTGAGCCCATCGATGCGAGCAGGCTCGCCTGTGGGATATCGTGGGACTCGCGGGAGCTCGCGGCAGACAAGGCCTTCGTCGCCTTGTCGGGAGAGCGCACAGACGGACACCGCTTTGTGGCCGACGCCCTCCGTGGCGGCGCGGCGGTCGTTGTGGTGGCCGACAGGCCTGATGCCGAGACCTGCCTGCTTGCCAAGGAGATGGGCGCGGCCGTCATCGAGGTGAGCGACACCGCCCATGCCGTCGCCGACCTTGCCCGGGCCTGGCGCTCGAAACTGCGCTGCCGGGTTATCGGGGTCACGGGTTCAAACGGCAAGACCACGACGAAGAACATGATGCGCGATGTTTTGAAGGCGTCGTTTTCAGTGGTGGCGACCGCAGGCAACCAGAACAACGAGCTGGGGGTTCCCCGTACCGTCCTTGAGGCGAACCCCGAGACCGAGGTGCTAATCGTCGAGATGGGGATGCGGGGCCCCGGTCAGATAAAAGAGCTCTGTGCATGCGCCGTCCCCGACATGGGGCTCATCACCAATATCGGCGAGGGCCATCTTGAGCTTTTGGGGACGAAGGAGGACATCGCCCGCGCGAAGGCAGAGCTCTTCGCGGCGCTGCCGTCCGGGGTTGGCATCGCGTTCATGAACCGGGACGACGCCTTTGCGGACTTTGTCTGCGCCGAGGCCGGGCTCGATGAGCGTCAGGTGAGGCTCGTCTGGTACGGCGGGTGCGGCATTGGCGAGGCCCCCGCGCCTGCCGCCGCCGCGCACGCCCCTGCCGCTGTGGGCGCCTATGCCGACGAGGTCACGCTCGATGCCCAGGGGCGACCTTGCTTCACACTGCATCTGGCTGGCGAAAAACGCCGTTGCCTGCTCCCCTTGAGGGGCATCCACAACGTAGGGAATGCCACGGCCGCCGCGAGCGTTGCCAGCGTGCTCGGCATGGACATCGACACGATAGTCGCAGGCCTTGAGAAGGCCCTCCCGGAATGCGGCCGCCAGGAGCTACGGCGTGCCCGCGGCGGTTTTGCGATCATCGACGACACTTACAACGCCAATCCCGACTCGATGCGCGCGGCGCTGCTGATGCTTGCAGCTTTGGAGGTCCCGGGGCGGCGCATTGCGGTGCTGGGCGACATGGGGGAGCTGGGCGAGGCCGCCCAGGCCTGCCACGAAGGTGTCGGGGAGCTGGCAGCGACCCTGCCCCTCGACCGCCTTATCTGCATCGGGGACTTGAGCGCATCCATCGCTTCGGCGGCGCGCGAGGGCGGTATGGCCCCGGAGCGGGTCTCTCATGTCGAGAGCATTGCAGGGATCCTCGAGGAGCTGGACATCTCCCTGTTCCCTGAGGATACGGTATTGGTGAAAGCCTCGCGTTTCATGAGGCTTGAACGAGTGGTCGAAGGGCTTGCGAACTGACATGGTGCTCCTTTTCTCGAAATACTCAAGCTTCCTGGTCTTTTTGGGCATCGTCATTTCCATTGCGGTGGTGATGATCCTCATGCCGTTTTGGATCCGCTTCCTCAGGAAGGGGAGCATCGGGCAGCAGGTGCGTGCTGACGGCCCCCAAAGCCACCTGGTGAAACAGGGCACCCCCACGATGGGCGGGGTGGTTATGGTCTTAGGGGTCACGGTGAGCGCTCTTGTCGTGGAGGCCCCGATTCCCGAGACGATCGTCTTGTTGGCAGCGACCCTGCTCACGGCCGCGCTCGGCCTCATCGACGATGCCTCGAAGGTCATCAAGGAACGCTCGCTGGGCCTGACGCCGAAGGCGAAGCTTATCGGGCAGTTCTCCATCGCGACTGTGTTCTGCCTCGTGGCGGTGAACACCTTAGGGATTGCCCCGACCATATCCATCCCCTTCATAGCCACGCTCGACCTCGGCGTGCTGACCACCACGATACCCCTCGGCGCGGGAGGCCTTGCCATCCCCTGGCTCTACCTCGCTTTTGTCGACATCCTGCTCGTCGGCATGTGCAACGCGGTCAACCTGACCGACGGCCTCGACGGCCTCGCCGCCGGGACCGTCATGGTCGTTATGATCATCATGGCGGTCATCGCCTACCGCACCGACATCCTCACCGTATCGATATTCGCCGCAGCGGTCGCCGGCTCGTGCATCGGCTTCCTCTGGTTCAACGCCCATACCGCTGACATCTTCATGGGCGACACCGGCTCGCTTTCCCTGGGGATGGTGCTGGGCTGCCTCGCGGTGCTCACGAAGACGGAGTTCCTGGTCCTCATCATCGGCGGCCTCTTTGTCGCCGAGGCGCTGTCCGTCATGATCCAGGTACTTTACTACCGGCGCACGAAGAAGCGCATCTTCCTCATGGCGCCGCTCCACCACCACTTCGAGAAGAAGGGCTGGGGCGAGATGAAGGTCGTCGTCCGCTTTTGGATTATCTCCGGCGTGCTTGCAGCGCTCGGGTTTTCTATCCATTTCGCCCAGTCGCTTGTGGGGGTGCTCTAGCCCATGGCGAAGAAACCCCGGACAGGATGCCTGCCCTTCCGCCGCCGCCGCCCCTTGGGCCCCCTCGGGCATGTGCTCGTTTTGGGCCTGGGGAAGAGCGGGCAGGCTGTCGTGCGCTACTGCCAGGGGCTTTTAGGCGACCGTGTCGAGAGCATCACGGTTGCGGGAGGCGTTCCGTGCGAGGACTCCCGCGTCTTTGCGGCGGACAGGGCAGCTCCACAGGTCGAGTTCTCCTTCGACCAGGACGAGGTGTGCGGGGCCTTCGATCTGTGTATCGCCAGCCCCGGCATCCCCCCGTCCTCCAGCCTGTACCGCAGTGCCCAGAGCGCCTCGACCGAGGTTGTCAGCGAGGTGGAGTTCGCCTGGCGCGAGGACAACGGCGCGTCGCTGTGGATCGCAGTGACCGGGACGAACGGCAAGAGCACGACGACCGCCCTCATAGCCCATATCCTGAACGCGAACGGGCAGAAGGCCCGCGCTGTCGGCAATATCGGGGACACCTGCCTCGACGCGGTGCGCGAAGGGGCAGCCGACGTGTATGTGACGGAGGTCTCATCCTACCAGCTTGCCTCGACGAGGGATTTCGCGCCTGACATTGCCGTCCTGCTCAACATCACCCCCGACCACCTGTCCTGGCACGGGAACTACGAGGCCTATGTTGCGGCAAAGACGAAGGTCTTCGAGAACCTCCCCGGTGTTCCTGCTGCCTTCGCCATACTGAACGCGGCCGACGCAGGGGTCTTTCCCGTCGTCGAGCACTTCAGGGCCCAGACGATAGAGCAGCGTGGATTCCACTACATCGCGATCGGCAGCCCGGGCAGCATCAGCGCCCCCCTCGACGGCGCCGACGAGTGCGCATTTGTCCGGGACAGGGCAATGTGCTGGTCCTACCCGAGCGGCGAGACGACCTTCGGGTCGGTCGACGACCTCAAAATCAAAGGTGCGCACAATGTGGTCAACGCGCTTTCGGCGGCCCTGTGCGCGACCCTCTTCGGCGCCCCGCCTGAAGAAGTCGCCGCCGCGTTGAGGGCTTTTGCGCCCCTTGAGCACCGGATCGAGCCCTGCGGGACCGTGGGCGGCGTCGTGTGCTACAACGACTCGAAGGCGACCAACGTCGACGCAACCGTGAAGGCGCTTGCCGCCTTTGGCGACGAGCGCCCCATAGTATTGTTGGGCGGCGAGGACAAGGGGACCGACCTTGCAGCCCTGGTCTGTGCCACCGAGCAATACGCCCGGGCTGCGGTTTGCTTCGGTGCCGCCGGCCCCCGCTTCCTTGAGGCCTTCGCGCACTCGGCACTCCCGCACTTCGGCGCTGTGGCCTTGGAGGATGCCTTCGACACCGCCCTTGACCATGCCAGTCCGGGTGATATCGTGATCCTGTCCCCGGCCTGCGCGTCCTTTGACGCCTTCGACGACTTCGAGCATCGGGGGCGGGCCTTCAAGGCCCTGGTCTCCCGAAGGGCACACGAGAGAGGGGCTTGAGAACCATGGCAAAACAGGCAAGCAACACAGCACACATGAACCCCCTGCCTGTGCTCCCCCGTTTGACGAATCCGGCCTCCGGGCTTCCTGCGGATATCTGGCTGCCGCGCATCGTGTTGGTGCTGAGCGCGCTCGCTTTGCTGCTCATCGGCTTTCTGATGGTGTATTCCACCTCGTCCATTGTGGCAATCTCCGAAGAGGAAGATGCCGTCGTCTACCTCATACGGCAGCTTGAGTATGCGCTCGGCGGCGTTGTCTTTTGTGTCGTTATCGTCAAGTTCGTGTCCTATCATCATTGGATGGGGCCGCTTATCTGGGTATTTTGGGGTGCCACGGTCATCCTCCTGGTGCTGACGGCGGTGTTCGGAACCGAGGAGTACGGCGCGAAGCGCTGGCTTTTCGTCGGGCCGGTCGGATTGCAGGCATCGGAGTTTGCGAAGGCTGCCTTTCTCCTCATGGCAGCCCGCATCCTCAACGACTTCCGTGACGGGGTCCTGGAGCTGCGGGCCCTGTTCATCCATATCCTCGTCCTCATCCTGCTCCCCATGATGTTCCTCTACAAGATGCAGTCCGACTTGGGAACTACCCTCATCTGCCTGGTGGGCATCGTCGCCATCATGTGGCTCGGCGAGGTGCCCTTGAGAATCATGGCCGGCGTCGTTGCCGCGGGGGTTGTCTTTGCGCTCTTCGCGTCGTTGTTCACCGACTACCGCGAAGCCCGTATGAGCTTCCTGAACCCGTGGGACGACGGCGCGGGGGGGCTGGGGAGCGGCTGGCAGCTGAGAAACAGCTTCTATGCCTTTGCAGAGGGCGGCCTGTTCGGGGTCGGCCCTGGCAATTCGCGGGAGAAGTTCTTCTACCTCCCCTTTGCAGACACCGACTTCATCTTTGCTATCATCGGGGAAGAGCTCGGCATGCTCGGTGCCTTGCTCGTCATCGGCCTGTTCCTGGCCTTCCTCTGGGCTGGCCTGCGCATTGCGCGCAGCGCTCCCGACAACTTGGGGACGATCATTGCGGGGGGATTTACCATCATCATCGTGTTCCAGGCCTTCTTAAACATCGCCTGCGTGGTCGGTCTCCTTCCGACGACCGGCAAGCCCCTGCCTTTTATCTCGCGTGGAGGGTCGTCCATCGTGGCCATCCTCTGCATGCTCGGCATCATATTGTCGGTCTCCCGAGCGTCCGGCGACCCAGACATCTATGAGAAGAGGCGGGCGGGCCTGCGGGTCATCCGCGTGCAGGACACGCCGGAGGAAGGGCCTGCCTCCCGAAAGGACGCGGCATCGACATCCTCGGCGCCCGAGGGGCAGGTTTCGTGGCCCAGGCGGGAGAGGAAGGCTGCATCGGCAGGCGGCCCGGCATGGACCCAAGAGCCCGCCCCGGCCAGCCCGCCGTCCCCGTCCCACCGTCCCCGGAGGCCCGAGCCCTTCAACCCCTGGGAACCCCGGAAGGGGGCCTAGCCATGCTTGCCGTGCTCGCAGGCGGAGGGACCGCCGGACATATCAACCCGGCGCTGGCCTTGGCCGAGGCGCTGGGCGAACGGGGGCATGAGGTGCTCTTTGCGGGCACACCCCAGGGAATCGAAGGCGGCCTGGTGCAAGACGCAGGCATCAGCTTCACCGCCTTCGAGGCAAGCGGCTTCAACCGCAACCATCCGACGACCATCGTGTCGGCGCTGTGGAAGATGGCCAAGTCCACCCGCGCCGCCAGGAAGTGGCTGGGCGAGGTCGGCCCCGACGTGGTCGTCTGCTTCGGCGGGTACGTCACGGTCGCGCTGGGCCGCGCTGCGGCGGGCCTCGGCATCCCCGTGGTGATCCACGAGCAGAACTCGGTCATGGGCCTGGCAAACCGGTACTTGGCAAGGCGGGCGACGAAGGTCGCAGTAACCTACGAGTGCAGCGCCGAAACCCTGCGTGGCACCGACAGGCTCGTGCTCACGGGCAACCCGGTGCGCAGGGCGGTTATCGAGGCCTCGCGCGAAGAGGGGCGTGCCCTGCTGGGCGTACCCGAAGGCGCGCTTGTGCTGCTTGTCTTCGGGGGCAGCCTCGGCGCCCACCACATCAACGACGCGCTCCTCGCGCTTAAAGACCGCCTCTTTGCCTGTGCAGACCTCCATATCGTCCATATCGCCGGGCATAAGGACTACGAGGCGGTCGCCTCTGCGATAGAGCTGTGCGGGGAAGAGTGCAGCCGCTGGCAGGTCTTCGCCTACCAAAGCCGCATGGGGGAGGTGCTGGCGGCCTCGGACATGGTCGTCGCCCGTGCTGGCGCAACCTCGCTTGCAGAAATCTCGGCACGCCACACCCCGGCCCTGCTTGTGCCATTTCCCTTCGCGACGGGAGACCATCAGACGAAGAACGCCTCCGTCCTGGTACAGAGCGGCGCCGCGCTCATGGTCGCCGACGACAAACTCGACACCCCGCAGTTTGCCGACGCGCTTTTCACCATGATAGAGGATCCTGCGGTGAGAGAACGGATGAAGAGCGCCCAAGAGGGCCTGGGGACTGCCGCCGCCGCGTCTAGATTGGCAGATGTTGTGGTCGCTGCGGCACAATAGCACGGCAATGGGTACAATATCTTCGTGGATAAAGACCGATAAAGGGGCCGAGGGCTCCGTGGAGGTAGCGATGTCAGCAGTCAAGTCCGTATATTTTATCGGCATCGGCGGTGTCGGTATGAGCGGGATTGCCCGTGTCGCCCACGATCAGGGTATGCGGGTAAGCGGCTCCGACCTGAAGGAGAGCCGCTATACCCGGCAGCTGCGTGAGATCGGCATTGAGACCCATATCGGACACGATGCGGGCAACCTGCCCGAAGACGACCCCGATGTCGTGGTTGTGTCCACGGCGATACTTGAGAACAACCCCGAGCTTATTGCGGCGCGTGAGCGCGGCCTTACCATCTGGCATCGGGCGAAGATGCTCGCAGCGCTTGGCTATAACAAGCAGACCCTTGCGGTGGCGGGCACGCATGGCAAGACGACGACCTCGTCCATTTTGGCATCGACCCTTGAGGACATGGGATACGACCCCACCTTCCTCATCGGCGGCATCGTCGAGGCCTTCTCGACGAACGCCCATTCGGGAAACGGTGCCTACTATGTCGTCGAGGCCGACGAGAGTGACAAGTCCTTCATGCATCTCGACCCGCAGGCCATACTCGTCACAAACATCGAGGCGGACCACCTCGACCATTATGACGACCTCAGTGAGATACACGCGAAGTTCCGGGAGTTTATCGCGTCGGTGCCCGGCGACGGGGTCTGTGTGCTGTGCGGCGAGGATCCGGTGCTCGGCGGCATTGCCCGCGATACCGACGTGCGGACATACACCTACGGCTTTAGCGACGAACACGACATCCGGGTGAGCGCCTGGGAGCCCTGTGGGATGGGGAGCGACTTCACCTGCCGCCTTCCCGACGGGTGCGAGGTGCACGGCCGTATCAAGCAGAACCCCGGTCGCCACAACGTCTTGAACGCTGCGGGGGTCTTGGGGCTTATCTGGGCCCTCGGCCTCCCGGTTGACGATGCGGCACAATCCTTGGGGGCCTTCTCCGGCGTGAAACGCCGCTTCGACCTGGTGGGCGAGGTAGACGGCATCACGGTAGTCGACGACTATGCCCACCATCCCACCGAGATAGCCGCGACCATCAACGCCGCCAAACAGCTCGGCTTTGCGCGGGTGCACGTCCTGTTCCAGCCCCACCGCTATTCGCGCGCCTCCCTGTTCACCGAGACCTTGAGAGACGAGTTCGCCTGTGCCTTTGACGCAGCCGATTCCGTGACCTTCATGGACGTGTACCCTGCGGGCGAGACCCCCGTTCCCGGCATCTCGGGGAAGACCTTCATGAGCGTCGTCCTCGACCATCCCGAGCACCCAGAGGCTGCCTACGTCCCGCGCCGCGTCGAGGTCGTCCCCGCCCTCGTGGCACGACTGCGTTCGGGCGACCTGCTCATCACGATGGGCGCCGGCGACGTAACCTCTATCGGACCGCAACTGGTTGGAATGCTGGCAGGCAAGGCCTGCCCGCATCTGGACGAGGCCTGAGCGGGAAGGCGTTGTGGCGTGAAGGCCCGGAAGGAAAGACGATGATGGTCGCCCGGCATACGACGGCGCTTGAGGCCTTGCTGGTTGAGGATGCCTTTGAGGGGGAGGTTTTTTGCAATGAGCCGATGGCACGCCATACGGCCTACCGGATCGGGGGCCCCGTCCGCCTCTTCGTTCAGGTCTCGACTTTTGCCGCCCTCTCGCAGCTGGTGAAGCGCTGCAACGAGGATGCAGTCCCCTGGGTCGTCGTGGGGAAGGGAACCAACCTGCTTGTTTCCGACGAGGGTTTCGAGGGGGTCGTCATCGTGCTCGGCCACGGTTTTCGAACCTGCCGCTTTGAAGAGGAGCGCTCCTGCTTTGTCGTCGGTGCCGGTATCGCGCTTGCCGCGGTGGTGCAGGAGGCCTTCAAGCGGGCTTTGGCGGGGCTTGAGTTCGCGGTCGGCACGCCCGGAACCGTGGGCGGTGCCATACGGATGAATGCGGGCAGCGACAGGGAATGGATCGGCTCGCAGATTCGCACAGTCACGACCTTCTCCGCCTCTTCGGGATTGAAGCGCTACCAGGGAAGCGATATCACGTGGTCGTACCGGGCATGCTCCATCCCACACGACGAGGTAGTGCTGGAATGCGAAATAGCTGTGGAGAAAGTATCCGCAGACTACATTCGTGGAAAAATGGAAGGACTCCTGGAACAGCGGAAGAAGAGCCAGCCTTATGGCGACCCTTCCTGTGGGAGCGTGTTCAAGAACCCCGCAGGCTCGTCTGCCGGGGCGCTCATCGAAGGGGCCGGGATGAAGGGGCAGCGAATCGGCGGGGCCGTGGTCTCCTCCCTTCATGCGAATTTTATCGTGAACGACGAGGGCGCACACGCTGTGGATGTGAAGAACCTGATCGTATTGGTCCAAGCGAAGGTAAAAGAGGCCTATGGCATCGAATTACAACCGGAACTCACCTTCCTCGGGTTCGCGTAAGAAACCGCAGGTACGTTCCCGCACCACCCTCTCGGGCGGGCGGGCCTCCCGGCGGCAGGACTACGCCCCTTCGGTATACTCCCAGCGGGACTTCGGCAAAAAACCCGCACCAACGCTGCGCTCGACCTCCATTGGCGACATCTACCAGGAGACGAGGACGCGGCGCGTAGAGAAGACCTACCGCAGCTATGTGACGAGGATATTCACCATAGCCGCCCTTGTCGGGGCCGTGTTGGTAGTGGGCGTCCTTGCCTACAACTCGCCGCTGTTCACCATAACTCAGGTACGGGTGGAAGGTGTCGAGCACCTGACAGCTGAGGCGATGACCGAGCTCGCGGCCGTGCCTGCCAACACGACCCTGCTGCGTGTTGACGAGACGGGCATCAGGCGCAGGCTCATGGAAGAACCCTGGGTCAAGGAAGTGAAGGTCCGTCGCGTGTTCCCCGACACGCTTGAGCTTGCCATCTCCGAGCGGAGCATTGCGGCAGTGGTCGAGGTTCCTATCGACAACGCCCAGAGGATGGAGAATTGGGCTATCGCGTCGGACGGTATGTGGCTCATGCCCATCCCGGCCCAGGACTCCGAAGAGGCCGCCTCGATAAGCCCGCAGGTGTTCGAGGACGCCGCCCGGGTCTTGAAGATCACCGGAGTGCCCTACGGGGTTGTGCCCCTGGTCGGGATACGGTGCACGGACGAGAACGTGAACAACGCGCTTGCCATCGTCGACGGCTTCACCACCCAGCTTGCCGACCAGGTGAAGACGGTCTCGGCAACCGGGAACGAGACGACGACGCTCATCTTGGACAACGGGGTGGAGATAGCCTTCGGCCTTGCGCGGGACATCCGCACCAAAGAGCGCATCTGCTTGGAGCTTATGGAGAAGTACGAGGGCCTCATCACCTACATCAACGTGCGCACCGCTGAGAGCCCGACCTGGCGTTTAGCTGAATAAAATGCCATTTGACCAGCATAAACAACGATTTTCCCCCTATTTTGCCGAAGGCTTTCAAAAAAAGCCTCGTGGCCTGTGGGTGCGAAGTCTTAAAAGTATCTGTGTTTCGCCAAGACTTGGTTTGCAAATAGGAGTGCTTCGTGTACAATATGTGGGTGCATGAACACACGAAATACAAAACGTAGCATTACTAAACGCAGCATGTGTGGAGGAAACAATGCCAAACAACATAGCTTCTGAGCAGTTGGCAGTCATCAAGGTAGTAGGCGTTGGTGGCGGTGGCACGAATGCAATCAACCGTATGGTGGAAGCCGGCATCCAAGGCGTTGAGTTTGTTGCGATCAACACCGATCGCCAGGCTTTGCTCACCTCAGATGCCGATCACACAATCCATATCGGCGAAGAGCTGACACGCGGCCTGGGTGCCGGGGCGAACCCCGAAGTGGGCGCACAGGCAGCCGAAGAGAGCCGTTCGGCTATTCGCGAAGCACTTGCGGGTGCCGATATGGTGTTCGTTACCGCAGGGGAAGGGGGCGGAACCGGGACCGGCGCGGCGCCCATCGTCGCAGAGATCGCGCGCGAGGAAATCATAGCGCTTACCGTCGGTATCGTGACGAGGCCCTTCAGCTTTGAGGGCCGTCTGCGCCGCAACCAGGCGGAGCAGGGCATCGAGCTGCTGAAGCAGAAAGTGGACACCCTGATCGTTATCCCGAACGACCGGCTCCTCGAGATAGTCGAGCGCAAGACCAGCATGCTCGATGCCTTCCGTATCGCGGATGATACCCTGCGCCAGGGCATCCAGGGCGTCACCGACCTCATCACCATCCCCGGCCTCATCAACCTCGACTTTGCCGACATCCGCACCGTCATGAAGGACGCAGGGACGGCCATGATGGGAATCGGCCGGTCGACAGGCGAGAACCGTGCCCTCGACGCGGCACAGCAGGCGACGAACTCCAAGCTGCTTGAGACCTCCATCGCGGGTGCCTCGCGGGTGCTCTTCTCGATTGCCGGCTCCTCCGACCTGACGCTTGCCGAGGTCGACGAGGCTGCACGGACGGTCGAGTCCTGTGCCGACGAGCATGCGAACATCATTTATGGCCAGATCATCGACGATGCCCTGGGCGAGGAAGTGCGTATCACCGTTATCGCGACCGGTTTCAAGGTGGGGGCGGCCCAGTCCAGCCTCGACTTCTCGAAGGATATGTTCGCCCCGACGACACCGGTTCAGGAGCAGATATACGAGATACCGGCCTACACCACGTCCCCGAGCCAACGCTTTGCCGACGAGGACTACATTCCGGAATTTCTGAAGCGGCCCCGGTAACGCCCTTACCATGCCAACAATGACGACCCTTGAGCTGCCTTTGCCGAGCCTGTCCAAGGGTCGTTTTGCGTCTATTGACGCCTTGACCGACGAACCCCTGTTTGAAAACCATGGCATCCGCATCGCTTTCACGGAACGCGGCGGCGGGGTTGGCGTCGGTGCCTTTGCGTCATTGAACCTCGGCGACCAGGTCGGAGACGACTCCTGCGCCGTAGAGGCCAACCGTGCCCGCCTGATGGCGGCCTTCGGGGCGTCGGGCCTTCCCTGCGTGGTCCCCCGGCAGGTCCACGGGGACAGAGTCCTCGTCTCGGGGGATGGGGGCGAAGGAGGCTTTGCGGCCCTGTGCGCCCAGGCACGTCAAGGCGCCGATGCCGTCGTCATCGAAGGATCCCACACTGCGGCACTGCTGTGCTTTGCGGACTGCGTGCCCGTGATCGGCGTCTCGCCCAGCGGGCGTTTCACCGTCGTCCATGCGGGATGGCGCGGTGTCGCCAACGGCGTCGCGGTGCGGGCCCTGGAGGCCCTTGCGGCCTGCGACCGGGAGGCGGGCTGGGACTGCGGGCCTCCGGATTACAACATCTATATCGGGCCACACATCCGCTCGGAGTGCTTCGAGACGGCTGCGGAGCCCTACCAGCGCTTCGGCGAGGACTTCGGAAAGGCCTGTCTCGCCGGTGCGGGCCATGTCGACCTGGCCCAGGCGCTCAAGACGGCCTTTGGCCGCCTCGGCGCCGCATCGAGGCGTATCCTCGATGCGGGCGTCTGCACGGCCTGCGACAACGAGCACTATTTCTCATACCGTGCCCAAAACGGCGTCTGCGGGCGTCAGGGCGCCTTTGCGATACGTCTGGCAGGCGCATCATGACGGGCCTTGCGCAGCGTTACCAGGCGCTTATCGACGAGGTTGCGCAGTGCTGCTGCGCTGCGGGCAGGGACGAGGACAGCCTCCGTGTCCTTGCGGTTTCCAAGACGGTCGGCGTGGACGCCTTGGCGGAGGCGGTCGCCGCAGGGATAAGCGACTTCGGGGAGAACCGCCCCGACGACCTTGCCGTGAAACAGGAGGCCTTTCCCGAGAAGGCCTGGCATTTTATCGGCAACATCCAGTCCCGCAGGATTCCGGTGATCGTCGCCTGCGCGGATATGGTCCACTCCCTTTACCAGGAACACCACATCGAGGCCTTGGAGCGGGCAGCTGCTGCCTGCGGCAAGGTCCAAAAGGTGTTGTTGGAGGTGAATACCTCGAAAGAGGCCAACAAGCAGGGTCTTACCCCCGAGAGGGTCGCTGCCCTGCTTGAGCAGTGCGACGGGAGGCCCTCCCTTAAGGTCTGCGGGTTTATGACCATGGCACCCCAGGGCGACCCGGCACGTGCCCGCAGCTGCTTTGACGCCCTGGCCGAGACGGCTGACGAGATGCGCCGCCGCTTCGCGCACGTCGGCGTCGGACAGGATTTACATGAGCTTTCTATGGGCATGAGCGAAGACTGGCCCTGCGCCGTTGCTGCGGGCGCTACCATTATACGGGTAGGGCGGGTTATCTTCGACGGTGGCTACGCGCACGAGGCATCGAATGAATAGCTTTTCCAGACCCGGTCGCGGGCCTGTTGAGGAACCATGAGGTAAGGTGGTGAAATGGAACTACCAAAGTTTGTAAAATCGGGTGGGGGAGGCTTCGAGGGCCTTAAGACCAAGCTCGGTTTTCCCAGCGCGCCGAAGCCAGACGACTATGACGAGGGGTACTACGAGGACCCCGAAGGCGGCTCGGGCGAGTATGCCGACTACGGCGAGGGCTACGAGGGCGACTACGACGAGCATGCCTCCGCAGACCCCCCGGGCACCCCGGGTGCCCCTGTGGCAACGGCCGAGGGGACGAGCAGCCCCCGGCTGGTCTCTATCGACGACGTCAGGACCTCCACTCAATACACCGAGCAGGCAAACCGCAGGCCCTATTCCGAACGCAGGCCTGCATACTCGCAGGGCTCCGCGTCCTATCCTTCCGCCTCCACTTCGGCGCAGCGCAACGCTCCCTCCCTGGTGCGTTCGTCCGAGCGGGCACAAGACTACCTGCGCAGCACGGAGACGAGCGACCTTCCCTATCACGTGGTATCGCGGGAAGCGGGCCGCCCGTCCGGGTACAACGCGTTGTTCTCCCCGACCGCCGCGCCGGGTGGTGCCACGGCAACAGCCACTCCGGCGGCTGTCCCGGCGGTGGCCTTCGACCCCCATGAGGTTTCCGATCACGGTGGGATGTCCTCGCCCAACCCCCTGCGCGGCGTAAGCGTCTTGAGGCCGGCCTCGTACAGCGAGGTCGAGCGGATCGCGAGGACCGTCCGCGCGGGCGACGCCCTCGTGCTTTCCCTGCGCAACACCCCCGAGCAGCTGGCAAAGCGCGTCCTCGACTTCTCCTTCGGGGTGTCCAGCGCGCTCGACGCGACCGTTGACTGCATTGCCGACAAGGTCTTCGTCATCGTCAGGGGCCGTGAGCTGAGCAAGGAAGAATACCTCTCCTTGCGTGCCCAGGGGGTGATCGAATGACCAAGGATCACATGGCCGGAGACCGGATGCCTGTGGCCTGCGCGCCCCCCCTAAAGCTCGTGTTCGTCGGGGGCGGGAAGATGGGCGAGGCTATAATCGGGGGCTGGCTTCGCTCCGACGAAGAACCGGCGGCAGGGATTGTTGCAGCGGACATGACCGTGGTCGAGCCGGGCGCCGAGCGCCGCGACTACCTGAGCCGAAGCTATGGGGTCGCCTGCGTTTCGGATGCCGAGCAGGTTTTGGCGGCAGACCTGGTGGTCCTGGCAGTGAAGCCGCAAGTCATGATGGATGTCTTGGCGGGCATCTCCCCGCTGTCGGCCTTCTCTCGGGCACTCTTCGTCTCGATTGCCGCAGGGCTTGGCACCGCGCGTCTCGCCCCTGCCCTGCCGCAGGGCTCCCGCTTGGTGCGGGTCATGCCGAACACCCCCCTGCTTGTCGGGGAGGGCGCCAGCGCGGTCTGCGCCTCGCCGACCTCGACAAAGGCCGACGTGGAGTTCGTGACCGCGCTCTTCGCCTGCCTGGGGCAGGCTCAGGCCGTCGGCGAGGACATGATGGATGCGATAGGGGCGCTCTCAGGGTCGGGTCCGGCATACGTCGCCGCCCTGCTTGAGTCGTTGGTGCGGGCGGCCGTCGAGCAGGGCCTCGATGAGGGGCTTGCACAGAGATTCGCCGTCCAGACGGCCCTGGGGACCATGATACTCATTGACAAAACCGGGCAAAGCCCCCAAAGTGTACGGGAGGCGGTATCGAGCCCGGGGGGATCGACCCTGGCCGCGCTTGCCGCGATGGACGCGGCCGGTATGGACGCAGTGTACAGTGAAGGCATCGCCGCGGCGGTGCGCCGTTCTAAGGAGTTGGGGGCATGTTAGGCTTAGTGAACCTCTTGCTAGCGGTGTTGCAGATATACAGTCTCGTCATCTTCGTCTATGTGCTCTTGTCATGGATCCCCAACAAAGTCGGTATCCTGGTCGAAATAGACAACTTCCTGGGGAAGGTTTGCGACCCTTTTCTCAATATTTTCAAGAAATTCATCCCTCCAATTGGAGGAATGGTGGACATAAGTCCCATAATAGCCTTGATTGTATTACAATTAGCAGGACGTTTAATCGTAAGCATCTTTTAAGATATTGGAAATGTGCCCGAGCAGGGGCATGGCGCGAAGGGAAGATTTATGGCAATCACTTCATCCGATATACATAACCAGAGCTTTTCCATTGACCGAAAGGGCTATGATGTCGATGAGGTCGATGTCTTTCTAGAGCGTGTCGCCGACGAGATCGACGAGATGAATGCCTTTATCGAGCAACTGGAAAACGAGCTCGACAACGCAAGTGTGGCTGACTATGAGCCGAAGGCCATCATCAGTGCCGAGGCGGCCCTCTCTGCCGAAGAGATGGTGAAGAAGGAGACCTATATCTCCGACCTTGAGAACCAGCTTGAGGAAAAGAAGGCCAACGATTACGCAATCGCCCAGGCGCTCATCATCGCACAGCGCTCTGCCGACGAGATGGTCAACGACGCCCACGGGCAAGCAGCCCAGATAATCAGCAATGCTGAGGAAGAGGCGCAGCGCATCATAGACAAGGCGAACCGAGAGAAGCAGGGCGTCTCCGACGAGATCGAGAAGCTTGAGCGAGGTCGCGAGGATGCGCGCAGCGAGTACCAGACGATCCTCAAGGACTTTATCAGCGATGCGTCCAAGAAGCTCTCAGACCTCGGCACCACAAACCCCGCCCAGGCGAGCGCCCATGCCAAGGCCATCGCCAAGGCGGAGCGCCCGGCGCGGCCCAAGGTCCAGGGCCAGGCCTCAACAGCCCGCTCGGCGGCAGGCGCCGCCGCGACGGCTGCCGCCGCGACTGCTGCTGCCTCCGGGTCTCGGGCTACGACCTCTGCCGCCATCATCCCCACGACCCCGAAGCCCTCGAAGATCGAGAAGGACCTGTCGGGTTTCGGTGATGCGGCGGATGCCTTCGAGATCGGCGAGATAGACTAGGGCTGACTAGGGCTGACTAGGGCTGCCGCAAGGTCGCGGGCTACCGCGGGATTATTGCGGGGGGTCGTTGCGGGATTATTACAGGACTGCTGAGGGTTTATCACGGGTTTATCACGGGTTTGTTGCGCCAGCTTGGCGGTTTGGCGCGGTGCCTTGGCGTGTCCGGGTGAGAATAGAGCGTGTTCAGAGAAAACCAAGAAATGAGGAGGGGAGTCCATGATCGTATCGTGGATGACGACAAACGAGTGCAATTTGAAGTGTAAGCATTGTTACCAGGATGCGGACGAGTCGCAGGAAAAGGAGCTGACAACCGAAGAGGGCTTCGCCATGATCGACCAGATTGCCAAGGCAGGCTTCAAGATAATGATCTTCTCCGGCGGCGAGCCCCTGCTCCGTCCCGACATCTTCGACCTGGTCGCCTACGCGGCGTCAAAGGGGCTCCGCCCCGTGTTCGGCACGAACGGCATCCTCATCACCGAGGAAGTGGCACAGCGCCTCAAGGACTGCGGTGCCGTGGCCATGGGCATCAGCGTCGACAGCCTCGACGAGGAAAAGCACAACGAGTTCCGGGGCCTGGAAGACGCCCACGCACTCACCTTGGCGGGCATCGAGAACTGCAAGAAGGCCGGGCTGCCCTTCCAGCTGCACACGACGGTCGTTGACTGGAACAAGGGCGAGGTCTGCGCCATCACCGACTTTGCTGAGGAGATAGGCGCCATCGCCCACTACATCTTCTTCCTCATCCCCGTGGGACGCGGCGTCTACATCCAAGAGACATCGCTTGCCGTCCGCGAGAACGAGGAGCTGCTGCGCGCAATCATGGCCAAGCAGGCAGAGGTCTCCATCGACGTGAAGCCCACCTGTGCCCCCCAGTTCACCCGCGTCGCCAAGCAGATGGACATCGAGACCCGCTTCTCGCGGGGCTGTCTCGCGGGGCTCACCTACTGCGTCATCGGCTCGGAAGGCATTGTGCGGCCCTGTGCCTACATGACTGAAGAGGCTGGCGATGTGCGGGTCACCCCCTTTGACGAGATATGGCGCGACAGCGAGGTCTTCAACACCCTGCGCACGCAAAGCTACAGCGGCGCGTGTGGCACCTGCGACTACAAGGACGGGTGCGGGGGGTGCCGTGCGCGTGCGGCCTACTACCACGAAGGCGACATCATGGCGCAGGACGACTACTGTGCCCATGGGCAACAACTCGAACTCGACGGTGCAGTCGCTGACAGCGCCGTCGCGGTTTAGGAATACAAGAGGATTTGAGGAAAGGAATCGAAAGTATGGGAAAAGGAACGAGCCAAGGAACGAACGAAGGAGTAGGAATGAAATTATCTCTCGGATGGAAAAAGAACACCATGCTCGCGGCGCTGCTGGCGCTCACCGCCTGCCTCATGGGCGGGCTGCTTGTCGGCTGCACCACGCAGGAGGAGGAAGGGCCGGACGGCGGGACGGCGGTCACCGAGGCACCGGAACAGACAAGTGTGACCTTTACCGACGACCTGGGCAACAGCGTCACCCTCGACCGTCCCGAGCGCGTGGTTGCGTGCATGGGCAGCTTTGCCAACATCTGGGAGCTTGCGGGCGGCACCCTCATCGGTGCGACCGACGACGCCTTCGAGGACTTTACCTTGAGCTCTCCGGGAGTAGAGAAGGTCGGGTACTTCACCGAGCCGAGCCTTGAGGCGATCATAGCCCTTGAGGCCGACTTCGTTATCATGACCGGTGCCTCAACCGGCCGGGACGGGTCGGCGAGCCAGGTGGACCTACAGGATGCCCTGAGGGCTTCCGGTATCGAAGTCGCCTACTTCAACGTGACGGTCTTTGAGGACTACCTGAGGATGCTGCGCACCTGCTGCGACATCACCGGGCGCGACGACCTCTATGCGGCAAACGGCGAGGCGGTCGAACAACAGATAGCAGACATCAGGAGCCAGGCTGTCGCCTCGGCCGACGAGCCCACCGTGATGCTGATGACCACCTATTCGGGTGGCACGCGGGTGCAGGACTCCTCCACCATGACCGGCACGATGCTCGCCGAGCTGGGCGCACGCAACCTTGCCGACGAGAACCAGAGCCTGCTGCGCGACTTCAGCCTTGAGTCGGTTATCGACCTCAACCCCGACTTCATCTTGGTGGTGCCCATGGGCAACGATGACGCGGCGGCCATGAGGAACCTTGAGGAGGCCACGGCGGCCAACCCCGCCTGGGCCACGCTCGACGCGGTGAAGAACGGCCGTTATGTGACGCTTGACAAGGTGTTGTTCCTGTATAAGCCGAACGCGAACTGGGGCGAGAGCTACCAGGCGCTCTACGACATCCTCTACGCCTAGGGCGAAGAGCACAAGAACGAGGAAGGGCAGGGCTCAAGGTCCTGCCGACGGATGGCACAGCGGGCAGGGGTATATGGAGCCGAGAAGGCCGAAACATACGAAGGCGATAGCGGTAGCGGCGACGACCACGTTTCTGGTGGTCGTCACCGTCGCCGCCTTTTTCGTGGGCTCGTCCACCGTCGGCTTCCCGGAGTTCTGGGCGCTCGTCACGGGCGGGCTCCTCAGTGACAGTGCCAAGAGCATCCTGTTGAACGTGCGCCTGCCGCGCGTGCTCGCCGCCCTGCTGGCGGGTGCTGCGCTTGCCATGGCCGGAGCCCTCATCCAAGCGGTGCTCGACAACCCGCTGGCATGCCCGAACATCATCGGCATCAACGCCGGCGCGGGCTTTGCGGTGCTGCTGGTCAGCTCGTTCTTCCCGGGCTTGTTTGCTATCCAGCCGATCGCCGCCTTCATCGGCGCCCTGGTCACTGCGGTCGTCATCTTCTTTATCTCGTTGGGGATGGGGGTCTCTCGGCTGACGGTCGTGTTGGCGGGCATCGCGCTTTCGAGCATCTTCGGAGCAGGGATGAACACCATCCTTATCGTGAACCCTGACGCCTACATCGGGGCCAGCCGGTTTTTGGTCGGCGGGCTTTCCGGGGTGCTGATGACGAACCTTGTATGGCCCTCCCCCTATATCGTCGGCGGCCTGGTTGTGGCGGTGTTCGTGGCGAACAAGCTCAACATCATGTCGCTGGGTGATGCGACGGCGCACTCCCTGGGCATGAACGTCGGGCGCTGGCGTATGTCACTTTTGGGTCTTGCAGCGCTTCTGGCCGGCGCGGCGGTGAGCTTTGCCGGGCTGCTTGGTTTCGTCGGGCTGATAGTGCCGCACCTCATTCGTTTCCTCGTCGGGCACGACAACCGCATCGTCTTGCCCTTGAGCGCCGCCTTCGGTGCCGCCTTCGTGGTGTTTTGCGACCTTCTGGCGCGCGTGATGTTCGCACCCTACGAGATACCCGTCGGCATCCTGATGGCCTTCATCGGGGGACCCTTCTTCATCTACCTGATAATCAGGAACAGAAGGTATGGCGGCGATGGCTAGGCAGACGGTCAGGCATACACCCCAGCCTGTTGGGCCCAAAGAGGCCGACCGCACGCATGTCCCGGGTATTGACGGGACTGTGTTGCCTGTGGCGGTCACGGTCCGTGACGTCAGCTACACCTACACGAAGAAGCCCTTCATCGAAGGCCTCGACCTCGATTTTGCCCGCAGCAAGATAACAAGCATCGTGGGACCGAACGGCTGCGGGAAGTCCACGCTGCTCAAGATTGTCGACGGACTCATCGAGCCGCACACGGGGGAGGTTGCCATCAACGGGCGGCCGAGCCTTGGGATGAGCGGCAAGGAACGTGCCCGCCACCTGGCCCTGCTCGCGCAGGGGGCCCGCCCGCCCGCCATGACCGTCGAGGCCCTTGTCGCCTGTGGGCGCTACCCCTACCAAGGCCGTATGCGCTCCCACCTCGATGCCGAGGACAGGCTACACGTCGAAGAGGCGATGGCCCGTGCCGGCATCGAGCACTTCCGCAACCACGATGTGCGCCGCCTTTCCGGCGGCGAGAGGCAGCGTGCCTTTATTGCCATGACGCTGGCGCAAGACACCGGCATCATCGCGCTCGACGAGCCGACCACCTACCTCGATGTGCGTGCCTGCCACGACATCATGCAGCTGGTGTGCGAGCTCAACCGCGATGCCGGGAAGACCATCGTGATGGTCATCCACGACCTCGACCTGGCGCTGCGCTATTCGGACCACATGATGGTGATGGAGAAGGGGCGGTGCATTTGCGCCGACAGCGTCGACGCGGTCCTTGCTACAGGCGCGATCGAGCAGGCCTTCCAAGTCGAGGTCTGCCGCTTCCCCTCCGACGACCGCACCGCATACACCCTGTTTCCCTTCTGATCGGGCGCATCGGTGTGCCGGGCGGGCCGAGCGGCCGTGTCGGCCGATGTGCCGCCGGGGCGGGCTTGGGCGAGGGAAGGCGTTGGCAAGGCCCAAAAGAGCCTGAGTGGGCCGATAAGCCGGGTTCTGTCGCGGACGATCATTTATCTGGGACGCACGTCGCCGCACGCCTCAAGCACGCAACCCGAACGCACGGAAGGGCAGCCGTGTCGCGTTCCTATTTGCGCTTGCTCCAGATGGGGTTTGCCAAGCCGCTGCGTTGCCGCAACGCTGGTGCGCTCTTACCGCACCGTTTCAGCTTTTCTCCTGATGAACAGGGGAGTTTTCTTTTCTGTGGCACTTTCCGTCGAGTCGCCTCGCCCAGCCGTTAGCTGGCATCCTGCCCTTGGGAGCCCGGACTTTCCTCACATGTGCATGCGCGATCGTCTGGCCCACTCAGATATGGTATTCTACCAAAACATGTGAAGGGTTTCATCGGTGGAAGCGCTTTTATTGACGAAGGGAAGGGAGGATGCGATGAGCAGCTGTGCCTTGGTGGGGAGCGTCGACTTCAACGCAGGGCATTTCCTTGCGCAGTCCTTCGACAGCGTCGTCGCGGCCGACGCGGGTTATGAGCGCCTGAGGGAGGTCGGTGCCGTGTGCGACCGGGTGGTCGGCGACTTCGACTCGCTGGGTTTCGTGCCCGACCATCCCGCCATCGAGCGCCATCCCGTGCGCAAGGACGAGAGCGACATCGAGCTTGCCTTGCGCTGGGCCGCAGCCGAGGGCTTCGACACCCTGGTGGTCTATGGGTGCCTCGCCGGCAGGCTCGACTTCACCTATGCCGTCTTGCAGTTGCTCGCCCAGTATGCCCAGGCGGGGTTTCAGGTGTTCGGTATCGGGACGGACTGCGCGGTTGCCGCGCTTTGCGGGGGGCGCCGCGACTCCCTCTCCTTCTCAGGTAGGGCCTGCGGAACGGCCTCGGTCTTTGCCGCGAGCGGGAAGGCCCGCGGCGTGTGCGAGGAAGGCCTCCTGTATCCGCTTGCGGATGCGACCCTGGCCGACACCGAGCCCCTTGGCGTGTCCAACGAGTTTACCGGCAGGCCTGCCCGCATAAGCGTCGGCGAGGGCATCCTGCTTGTGTTCTTCCCCCTCGATGCCTGGGATGCGATGCTTCCCTGACCGTCCCTGACCGTCCTCCTAGGGTTCCAGCCGACCCTGTATGGAGGCTATGAGGGAGGGTTTTTCGTTGGGGACCTGCCCGCTGAGAACCGATTCGAGGGCGCCTTCAAGGAGCTCCTTGTAAAGGGGCCCGGGTGGGATGCCGAGCGCTTTCAGATCCTTGCCGTCAATGGCGAGATCGTGCAGCGAAAAGACCTCACCGGCCTCAAGGACGGCCTCAAGGACAGCATCGAGCTCATGTGCGAGACCGACGCGGTGGCGGCAATGGGGTGCCTGCGCTGCGGCGTCGCCCCGCTTCAGCTCGGTCAGCGCAAAGAACATCTCGGGCCGCCCTCCGAGCTTCCGGAGCATCCGCTTCACCGATTTAGGCGTGGCGGCGAGGATGTCGTCGTGGTGTTCGACCAAGAGCAGCACATCGCTGACGAGCGCACGGGGAAGCCGCAGGCGGCGCATGGCTGTCTGGGCGATCGTGACGCTGATCTTCGCGTGCCCGTAGAAGTGCCCGACCCCTGCATCGTCGGTGAAGAAGGCGGCCGGCTTGCCGCTGTCGTGGAAGAGCGCCGCCCAGCGGACAAGGGCACACGGCCGGGTGTTCTCCATGCAGCAGGCGGTGTGCTCAAGCACGTCGAAAACGTGGTAGGGCGTCTTTTGGTCGAAGCCCTTCATGGGCAAGAGTTCGGGGAGGACCTGTCCGATGATGTCGGTGTGTGCAAGGAGCGTGTCGCGCACGAAGGCACCGCAGATCAGGGCGCCAAGCTCGTGTGAGACCCTTTCTGCGGCGACTATCTCAAGCAGCCCCCTCTGTTCGACCATGGCCTTTCTTGTTGCCTCTTCGAGGGAGAAGCCCAGCTGGGAGGCAAAGCGCACGCCGCGCAGTATCCTCAAGGCATCCTCGGCAAAACGCGTCCGGGCCTCGCCTACTGCCCGGATTACCCGGGCCTCGATATCCCTTTGCCCCCCCTGGGGGTCAAAAAGGCCCCGCTCGGGGTGGTAGGCGATGGCGTTCATGGTGAAGTCGCGCCGCGCGAGGTCTTCCTCGATGGATTCCACGAAGGTCACGGAGTCGGGGCGGCGTCCGTCGGTGTAAGTGCCGTCCGTGCGAAAGGTCGTGACCTCCAGTGCGTCGGAACCGACCAATACGGTAAGCGTCCCGTGCTTGACGCCCGTCTCGAAGGTTTTGAGCCCCTGCGCCTCGAACAACGCCTGTGCCTTGTCCCAGGGCGCCGAGCTTGCGATGTCGATATCGCCCGCCTTCCTTCCGATAAGCGCATCGCGCACGAAGCCGCCCACGCACCAGGCCTCGAACCCCGCTCCCTCAAGGAGGGAGAGCAGGGTCAAGGCAGGTGAGGGGAGCGGTATGTGGGCCTTATCTTCCATAGGAGCAAGACTATACCATGGAGGGTTTCATCCGAGCCCATTAAATTTTTAACAGGATTTAACAGGATTTCACAGAAAAATATAATTATGTAGCCAAAAGTGTTGCACAGGGGGGAAATTCCCAGTAATATGGACAATCCGAAAATCGCTTCCTTGGGAGAGGAAGAAGCATGACTGATTTCCTTATGAGCAGTGCATGCCGTGGGCGTATGCCCAAAAACCTTGGAACCTTGAGCCGGTTTCCCCGGGGCGACCTTCTCGCAAAGATAATCCGAAAACGCAATGCGGTGCGCTTCCTCGTCGCGCCGTCTCTGTTTGGGAAGACTGTGCTTGCCGCAGAATATGCCGACTCGGTCTTCTCTTTCGAGCGTGTCTTCTGGATACCGGGGAAGTCACCGTGCTTTTTGAGGGACCTCGACCGCCGGGCGATAGTGCCCGCCCTCGTGAAGAAGGGCGAGAAGCCGGCCCTGGCGGTATTCAAGGACCTCCCGCTCCTCGACGACGGCAGGGCAGACGCCCTCTCTGCCGTCTTCGACGAGCTCCTGGCACAGGGCTGCGAGGTTATGGCGACCATGACGCCGCGCTGCGACGTCTTCCAGGACCGCCAGGCCGACGGCATCCGCATCAAGACGAGCGAGTTCCTTCTCACGGATACGGAGATCGACGCGAAGCGCGGCGACCTCGAACGCTTCCAGCGGCCCGCCGTGTCCTTTTCGGCAGCGGAGCGCATCCCCGGCCTCTTCTGGGGTACGGTCGACGCGCGCGAGCGGTTCTGCCAGGCAATCGTCAAGGAAGAGCTCGCAATCGACGAGCTGCTGGCCGTGTTCGTCATGCTGGTCCTTGAGCACGGCTGCCTGTCCGACATCACGGCCTTTGTGAGGGGGTGGAACGCCGGGTTGCTCGAAGGCCTCCAGGCAGATTACGCCTACTTGGGCATCGATCCCTATCGCGAGGAGTTCTCTGCCGCGGCCTTCACCCTCGACAACCTGGTGAAGGCTTTCATGCCCTCCCTTGATGCCATGGCGACGCATTCGAGCCTCGGCGAGAAGAGCGCCCTTGTGTGCCGCCTTGCAAGCCAGCTCGTCGCCTCGGGCAATCCGGGACGGGCCTGCGAGCTCGTTTTGAGGATGTGCCCGCCCCGACAGCGCGCAACATGGCTTGAGGCAAGCTCAGGGCAGCTTCTCCAGCAGGGCTGCTTCCTCCCGGCACACAGGGTCTACGAGAGCATCAAGACCTCAAGCGTGAGCCAGGGCGGCTTGCTTGCGGCGACCGAGGCCTGGCGCCTTGCCTTTCTCAGCGATGCCGAGAAGGCCTTGAAGTGCATCAAGAGGCTCTACCTTGCGGTGGACACAGACAGCGAGACACAGGCCCTGGCCGCGCTGCTCATGTTCCGTTTCGGCAACAAGCACCAGGCCAAGAAGGCCCTTGCCGCCCTGAACGACCTGGTCCGCTTCAAGGCCATGCCGCTTGAGGGCTGGGTAGACCCCGCCACCGCGCGGGACCTCGTCGCCGAGGGCAGTTCCTGGAAGATGCTCGTCGTAGGGCAGCTGTGCCTCGTCCAGGGCAAGGGCGCCGCAACAGAGCTTGTCGAAGCCCTCCGGCTTGCCGGGGCGCGCCATGAGCATTTCGCCTTCGTCTTGGTCTGGCTGCTTGACGATATCCACGCTGCGATAGAGGCTGGCATGGGCGACGAGGAGAAGAGGCAAAGCGCCCTTTCCGCGCACTACGTCGCAGCCTACCTTGAGCAGAGGGGCCATGAGGCTGAGCGGGGGTTCTTCGACGCGCTGCTGATAGCGAAGCTTGAGCGGGTGTTCACGGCCCTGAACGACGCCGAGGGCGCGGCACCCATACCCCGCTCGCTGGTCACCTTCGCGCACGAGACGGAGGTTTCCCTGTTCGGCCAAAGAAGCGCCTACCAGCGCCTGCAGCAGGAGGTAGAGGCACGGAAGAGCGAGTTTAGGCGGACCCACCCCAACGCGATGCGGGCCGATGCCGCTGCCGACCGCAGCCAGGAAAGGGCCACCCCGACGCTTAATGTGCGGCTTTTCGGCGGGCTTGAGGTCCGTGTCGGCGAGGTGATAGTCGACCCGCGCCTGTTCAGCAGGCAGAAGGTCAAGGTGCTCCTTGCCCTGCTCGTCATAAACCAGGGCCGGGAGCTCCCCCGGGAGCGCCTGTGCAAGATGCTCTGGCCGCACAGCGACCTCACGGCTTCGCAGCGCAACCTCTACAGCCTGTGGGCGATGCTCAAGCAGGCGCTCTCAAGCGTGACGGGGAGCTGCCCCTACCTCATCCACACGCAGTTCAGCTACAAGCTCGACGGGCATATCGCGTCAAGCGACGTCGCCGAGTTCGACTCCTTGTGCAAGAAGCTCCTTTTCAGCTTTCCGCAGGCCGACGAGTGGGCACAGGCCTTTATGCAGATCGACGACCTGTATATCGACGACCTTTTGCCCACCGAGGTGGAGAACCCCTCGATCGAGCAGGCCCGGACGGACTACCGCAACCGCCTCGTCGACACGCTTTCGGCCGCTGCGGTCCGCCTCTTAGACGCGGGGGAGTTCCAGGCGTCGCTCTGGTTTGCCCGCGCAGCTATCCTGCGCGATGCAACGCGCGAGGACAGCTATCTTACGCTCATGCGGGCACAGGTCGCCCTCGGGCAGAGGGCCGCTGCGCTCGACACCTATTTCAAGTGCAGGCACTACCTTGTCGAAGAGCTGGGCATCGACCCCTCGGACAGGGCGGTCTCGCTCTACAGCAGTATTATCGCGGAGGAGCCGGGGTTGAGGTCCTATGAGCCCTCGACCTCAAAAAAGTGATGCGGATGCAAGGGATGCGGTGTGGATTTCCTTTGATAGAACAGCGGGTATGATAGAGTGAAGGGACGGCGCAATACCGCCGTCCCTTCGGTGTGCCCTGCCTCAAGGCAGGCTGTGGTCGGAGGTACGGGCTTGCCCCTGACACGTGCACTCACATTTAAGAGAAAGACGGCTTTTCATGGCAGGGTTTTTATCGAAGATCCTCACCCTGGGTGAGGGAAGGCAGCTGAAGGGATACGAAGAGACCGTCCAAAAGATAAACTCCCTTGAAGCGGGCATGCAGGAAAGGGACGATGCCGCGCTCGCCGCGTTGACCCCTGTCCTCAAAGAGCGCTTCGCCCAGGGCGAGAAGCTCGACGCGCTCCTCCCCGAGGCCTTCGCCGTGGTGCGTGAGGCGGGCATCCGTGCGCTGGGGATGCGCCACTTCGACGTGCAGCTGATTGGCGGCATGGCCCTAAACGACGGGCAGATAGCCGAGATGAAGACCGGCGAGGGGAAGACCCTCGTGTCGACCCTCGCCGGCTACTTGAACGCGCTTTCCGGCAACAACGTGCATATTGTGACGGTGAACGACTATCTGGCAAAGCGCGACAGCGAATGGATGGGGCGCATCTACACCTTCCTCGGCATGGAGGTGGGGCTCATCCAAAACGGCATGCCGCCCGCTCGCAAGATACCGGCCTACCAAGCAGACGTCACCTATGGGACGAACGCGGAGTTCGGGTTCGACTACCTGCGCGACAACATGGTGGTCCAGGCACCGCAGCGGGTGCAGCGCGGGCACCACTTCGCCGTTGTGGACGAGGTCGACTCGATACTGATCGACGAGGCGCGGACCCCGCTCATCATTTCCGGGGCGGGCACGAAGGCCGCCGACACCTACAACAAGTTCGCGCGTGTCATGCCCGGCCTCATGCAGGGGCTCGACTTCGACATGGACGAGGCGAAGAAGACGATCAATGCCACCGAGAGCGGGCTTTTGAAGATCGAGGGCATGCTCGACCTCGACGACCTGTACGCCGACCCGTCCGGCCAGCTGGCCAACCACCTCCAGCAGGCCCTCCGCGCACAGTTCCTCTTCCATCGCGACGTGGACTACGTGGTCATCGACGGGGAAGTGAAGATAGTCGACGAGTTCACCGGCCGCATCATGGAGGGCCGCCGCTATTCCGAGGGCCTCCACCAGGCGCTTGAGGCGAAGGAGCGCGTGCTCATCCGCGAAGAGAACCAGACCCTTGCGACCATCACCCTGCAAAACTACTTCCGCCTCTACGACAAGCTTTCCGGCATGACGGGCACGGCCATGACCGAGGATGCCGAGTTCCGCCAGATATACAAGCTGCCGGTCATGGCGATCCCCCCGAACAGGCCGGTGGTGCGCAACGACGAGAACGACCTCATCTACCGCACCGTGGGGGCTAAGTTCAATGCGGTTGCTGACGACATCGCCGACCGCCACCATGCAGGCCAGCCCTGCCTTATCGGCACGGTGTCCATCGAGAGCTCCGAGCGCCTCTCGCGCCTGCTGTCCAAGCGGGGCATCAAACACGAGATACTGAACGCGAAGCACCACGAGCGCGAGGCCCACATCATCGCCCAGGCCGGCCGTGTCGGCGCGGTCACCATTGCGACCAACATGGCGGGCCGCGGGACCGACATCCTGCTGGGGGGCAACCCCGAGGTGCTGATGGAGGACTTCATCGTCGTCGATGGTGTCGAGCTCGAAGAGGCGACCGAAGAACAGAGGGCCGCAGCCCTGCGCAAGGCGCAAGACGTCACGAAGTCAGAGCACGAGCAGGTCATCGCTGCCGGGGGCCTGGCGGTCATCGGCACCGAGCGGCACGAGAGCCGCCGGATAGACAATCAGCTGCGCGGACGTTCGGGCCGCCAGGGCGACCCGGGCCTCTCGCAGTTCTACCTCTCGCTCGAAGACGACCTCATGAGGCTGTTCGGGGGGAGCCGCATGGACGGCATCTCGCGCATGATGGAGCGGGGTGACATAGGCGATGACCTGCCGATTCAGGCCTCCATGGTCTCAAAGGCCATCGAGGGTGCCCAGCGGCAGGTCGAGAGCATGCACTTCGCGGCACGGAAGAACGTCCTTGAGTACGACGATGTCATGAACCTGCAGCGCAGCGCTATATACGGCGAGCGCAACGCCATCCTGGACGGCAAGGACATCACCGACCGCATCCCCGAGATAATCAGTGAGTCGGCCGACGCGGTCGTGGTGGAGAACTGCCCCGAGAAGGTACCGAGCGACGACTGGGACTTGAAGGCGGTCAACACCTGGGTCGCGGACATATCGGGGAACAGCGACTTCTCCTTAGCCCCCGCCGACTGCGACGGCTTGCCCCATGAGGTGACCGACGCGATATGCACCTACCTGGAAGCGCTGTACAAGGAAAAAGCCCAGATGCTGGGAGGCAACGCCCTTGAGATGCTGCAGGCCCAGGTGATGCTGCGGATAATCGACGTGAAGTGGATGGCCCACCTCCACGAGATGGATTACCTGAAGACCGGCATCCAGCTGCGCGCCTTCGGCCAGCGCGACCCGCTCGTCGAGTACAAGAACGAGGCCTACGACGCCTTCCAGACGCTCACGTCCACGATGTATGAGGACTTCCTCCGCACCCTCCTGCGCCTGCAGGTCGCCGCTGTCCAGGCGCCTGAGGAAAGGAGCCCGCTGGAGGGCAAGGTCAGCTACTCGTCTCCGGAGGCGGCCCTGACCGAGTCCTCGGTCAGCGCACAGGCGGCCTCGTCGATGCCGCTCGGCGGCGACGGAGTCCCCGCCGCCCCGCCTGCGGCGGCGATCGGGAAGGCGCAGACCTATGTGAAGGACAAGGACGACCTCTTCGCGAATGCGGGGCGCAACGATCCGTGCCCCTGCGGCTCGGGCAAGAAATACAAGAAGTGCTGTGGCGCAAACGCATAGCCTGAGAAGGGGCAAGAAGGGATTTCATGGCAGACAGGGAATCATACGACATCGGCGCGCTGTCCAAGCGGGTCGCCGAGGCGAAGGGCTACCTGCGAATCGATGAGCGGGCCTCAGAGCTTGCCACGCTCGACGGCGCAATAGCCGAGCCGGGTTTTTGGGACGACCCCGCCCATGCCCAGGAGCTGTCGAAGCGGGCGAGCGCCCTGCGCGACACGATAAGGGAATACGAGCAGGCGGCAGGGCTCCTCGACGACCTCGTGGTTGCCTTCGACCTTGCGGCGGAGGATGCCGCCTTCGTCGAAGAGGCGCATCAGCTGTTTGAGGGGCTTGAGGGGCTGCTTGGCGGCCTGGAGGTCGCCTCGTGGTTCTCGGGGCGCTTCGACGCGGGGGATGCCATCCTGACCGTCAACCCTGGAAGCGGCGGCCTGGAGGCCCAGGACTGGACCGAGATGCTCTACCGCATGTTCTCGCGCTACGCAGAGAAGAAGGGCTGGAAGGTACGCGTCCTCGACTTGGTTCCCGGGGTCGGTATCGGGCTTGACAAGGCCATGATCCAGGTGGAGGGCCGCAACGCCTACGGGATGCTGCGCAGCGAGTCGGGTGTGCACCGGCTTGTGCGCATCTCGCCGACCGACGACAAGAAGCGCCGCCACACCACTTTCGCGGGGGTCGAGGTGTCGCCGGTGCTTCCCGACGACATCGAGGTGGAGCTCAACATGGCGGACGTGCGCGTTGACGTGTTCCGCTCAAGCGGGCCGGGCGGCCAGAGCGTGAACACGACCGACTCGGCGGTGCGCCTGACACATGAGCCGACCGGCATCGTGGTGACCTGCCAAAACGAGAAATCCCAACTCCAAAACAAAGAGTCGGCCATGAAGGTCTTGAAGTCGAAGCTCTACGAGATCGAGGAACAGAAGCGCAGTGCGGAGCTTGCCGAGCTGCGGGGCGCGCGCATGGACAACTCCTTCGGGAGCCAGATTCGCAACTACGTGCTCTATCCCTACCAGATGGTCAAGGACCTCAGGAGCGATGTCGAGACCGGCAATGTCGACGCGGTGCTCGACGGCGACATCGACAACTTTGTGATCGCCTACCACCGGTGGCGTGTTTCTCAGGACTGACGAGAGGAAGGCTTTGAGGGGATATGGATACGACCGAGATCCGATGCACGGCGAACGAGATGCGCAAGGACATCCTCCGTATGATAGCGCAGGCAAAAAGCGGCCATCCGGGAGGCTCGCTGTCGTGCATCGACCTGCTTGCGGCGCTGTACTTCGGCGGTGTCTTGGCCTATGATCCGCGCGACCCGAAGTCCGAGGGTCGCGACTACTTCTTCTTGAGCAAGGGGCACGTGGCCCCGGCCCTCTATGCGGTGCTGGCCCATGCGGGCTTCTTCCCGCGAGAAGAGCTCATGTCGCTGCGCCAGCTGGGAAGCCGCCTGCAGGGCCATCCTGATTCAAACCTCCTCGATTGTGTCGAGGTGTCGACCGGCTCGCTCGGCCAGGGGCTCTCCATTGCCTGCGGAACAGCCTGCGGCCTGCGCCTCAAGGGCAGGGAGAACCGGGTCTTCGTCCTGCTCGGCGACGGGGAGTGTCAGGAGGGGCAGGTCTGGGAGGCGGCGAACTTCGCCGCGCACCAAAGGCTCGGGAACCTGATTGCCGTCGTCGATGCCAACGGGCTGCAAATAGACGGTCCCTGCCGTGAGGTCTGCGATGCGGGCGAGCTGGGCGAGAAGTTCGCTGCCTTCGGCTGGGAGGTGTCCCGCACAGACGGGCACGACATCGAGGCTCTGGTGGGCCTGTTCACGGGGCTGAAGGCTGCCGGCGGGCAGCGCCCCCATGTCGTCATCGCCTCGACGGTGAAGGGCAAGGGCGTGTCCTTCATGGAGGGCCAGGCCGGATGGCACGGCAAGGCGCCGGATGCCGAGCAGCTTGCCCAGGCGCTTGGAGAGCTTTCGAGAAACGGGGTGTGTGATGGCTGAGCGTGCAGCGTGCAAAGAGGCGGCTTTTGTGGGAGCCGCGGACCATAGAGCTACGGCCCGCAGGGTTGCGACCCGCGAGGCGCTGGGCGCAACCCTGGCCGAGCTTGCGGGTGAGGGGCTCCCGGTCGTTGCCGTCGACGCCGACCTGGCGGGCTCTACCACGATGCAGCGCTTTGCCGACGCAAGCCCGACCAATAAGGAAAGGCTGTTCAACTGCGGGATAGCCGAGCAGAACATGATAGGGGTGGCTGCCGGGCTCTCGCTTGCCGGCCATGTCGCCTTTACAGGCTCCTTTGCCGTCTTCGGCACGGGGCGCGTATACGACCAGATCCGCAACACCGTGGCCTACTCGCGACTGAACGTGAAGATAGTGCCGACCCATGCGGGCATCTCGGTCGGTGCGGACGGTGGGAGCCACCAGATGCTTGAGGACGTCTCGCTTATGCGGGGGCTCCCCTATATGACGGTGCTCGTGCCTGCGGACTATGCCGCCGCATGTTCCGCGCTCCGCACGGTGGCGCACCTTCCGGGCCCGGCCTATGTCAGGCTGGGGCGTGCGGCCCTTCCCTGCCTGTATAATGAAGGCGTCGACCTGGAGGTCGGGCGATCCTACCTGCTCTCAGAGGGCTCAGACGCAACGGTCATTGCCTGCGGGGTCGAGGTCAACGAGGCGCTTGTTGCCCGCGACCTGCTTGCCGCAGAAGGCATTCAAATCGAGGTCATCGACGCCTTTTCCCTCAAGCCCTTCGACGCGGACACCCTCATTGCCAGCGTTCGCAAGACCGGCTGTGTCGTCGTTGCGGAAGAACACTCGGTGTATGGCGGTTTGTGTTCTATCGTCGCGGAAACCCTCACCGCCACGGCTTCCGTGCCCGTCGAGTTCGTTGCGGTGCGAGACACCTTCGGAAAGTCCGGCTCCTTCGAGGAACTGCTTGCCTACTTCAACCTTGACGCGGCTGCCATTGTTGAAGCTGTGAAGAAAGCGGTCGGCCTCAAGCGTATCTGATAGAATACACCCGTCTCAGTACATTCAGAATCCGAACGGAGCATTCTGTGACAAACGAAAACTACCAGGAAATTCCTGCCAGGGCGGGTGGCCGCAAAGCCGCATCGCGTGGCGGCGGGCAGCGCGGGCGAAACCATCAGGCCGTCCAGCTGTCAGAGTCCCTGCCGATTCTCGACATCGACGACACGCCGCAGCTGACGGGAACCCCCGTCATCACCTTCGACCATGTGTCGAAGGTGTACCCAGCGCAGTCGAACAAGCCCGCGCTCAATAACATCACCCTTCAGATATTTGCAGGCGAGTTCGTCTTCCTCGTCGGACATTCCGGCTCGGGCAAGTCGACTTTCATCCGCATGCTTATCCGCGAGGTGAAGCCGAGCGAGGGCCGTATCTACGTCGCCGACGAAGACCTGACCACCATGCGCAACTGGCGCGTGCCCTACCTGCGCCGCAACATCGGGTGCGTGTTCCAGGACTTCAAGCTCCTGCCGAACAAGACGGTCTTTGAGAACGTTGCTTTTGCCCTTGAGGTCATCGGGAAGAGCCGCCACGTCATCAAGACGCAGGTCCCGGAGGTGCTGCGCCTCGTGGGCCTGCAAGACAAGCTCAACAAGCGGCCCGACCAGCTCTCCGGCGGCGAGCAGCAGCGCGTCTCCATTGCGCGTGCCATCGTGAACCGCCCGCCGCTGCTTATCTGCGACGAGCCGACCGGGAACCTCGACCCCCAGACCTCGCGGGGCATCATGGATCTCCTTGAGCGCATCAACCGTACCGGTACGACGGTGCTCGTCGCCACGCACGACCGCGAGATGGTCGACAACATGCGTCGGCGCGTTATTGCTCTCGACCGCGGGCATTTGACCCGCGACCAGGATCGGGGGGTGTACGGTTTCGATGTCTAGCCTCATCTACTTCTTCAAAGAATCCCTTATCGGGTTCACGCGCAACATCTCCACGACGCTGGGGTCGATAGTCACTATCTACCTGTCGCTTTTGATCATCGGCGTCTTCGCCATCGGCGGCTACATCGTCGAGAGCATCGTCTCGTCGATCGAGAGCCAGGTGTCCATCACGGTCTATGTGTCTGACAGCGCCGGGGATGCCGATATCCAGCAGCTGCAGAACTATATCCGGGGCCTTGAGGCCGTCCAGTCCGTTGACTTCACCACCAAGGAAGAGGCGCTTGAGCGCTTCCGGAACTCCATGGTCTCGAACCCGGAGATCGTCGACCAGCTTGACGGGCAAAACCCGCTCCCCGCCTCTATAGACGTACAGCTCTCCGACCCGCAGAGGGTCGAGGAAGTGGCGCAGGCCATTGCGGGCAACGGAACTTTCCAGATGATCTGCGAAGACCCCGCAAATCCGGCCGACTCGCTCAAATACGGGCAGAAGACGGTCGAGAGGCTTTTCTCGCTCACGAACTACGTCCGCTATATCGGCATCGCGCTCATCGCCTTGATGATCTTCATCGCCTTGGTGTTCATCAATAACACGATCCGCCTGGCGATCCTCGCACGCCGCAAGGAGATTTCCATCATGCGCCTGGTCGGCGCGTCGAACGGCTTCATCCGGGGGCCCTTCCTGATGGAAGGTGCCCTGCATGCCATTATCGGGTCCCTGCTTGCCGTCGGCTCGATAGAGCTGCTGCGCCGCTTTGCCCTGCCCCTGGTGGCAAACGCGCTCACCTGGCTCCCGGTCGGCCTGGAGGCGGAGACCCTTGTCGTCGTGTACGGCTCGCTGATCCTCGCCGGCCTGCTTATCGGCCTTATCGGATCGAGCATGGCGATGAGACGCTATCTGAAGGTGTAGGGCGTCCCGTCCTTGCGCGGGTAAGGCGCACACTGTGTCCCGACCGCGCCCGAAGACCCGCAGGCGTCCCCGCAGCAACCCCCGGGGTATCCTGAAGCTTACGTCGAAGGGGTTTGGGTTCGTCAAGACCGCCGAAGGCGAGTTCTTTGTGCCCGCGTCCAAGCTGCGCGGGGCCTTCGACGGGGATCTCGTCGAGCTGGCGGCCGCCCCGGCCAATCCCGAGCATCGACAGCCCGAAAGGCCCCACGCGAAGACCGGGGAGAAGCCGACTGCGCGGGTCGTTCGGATCCTTGAGCGTGCACAGGACACGCTTGTCGGCCGCTACGAGGTCGCCGAGCCCTTCGGGGTCGTCGTCCCGCAGGATAGCCGAATTCCCTACGACGTCTTCACCATGCGCGCCGAGAAGCCCCACATAAACGACGGCGACATCGTGCGGGTGCGTATCACGGAATACCCTACCGCGCGAAGCGCCGCCCTGGGCGTGGTCGAGGAAGTCATCGGGCATGAGGGGGACGAGGCCTTAGGGGTCGAACTGATCATCGCACGCCACAAGCTCGCGACGGCTTTTTCTGATGCCGCCCTTGAGCAGGCGCGAAAAGCGGCACTCGACATTCCGGCGGCGCTCGCCGACGGGTATCGTGACCTTCGTGACCGTCGTGTGCTCACGGTTGACCCGGTCGATGCCCGCGACTTCGACGACGCGCTCTCGCTTGAACCGGCGGAAGGCTGCCTGCGGCTCGGTGTCCACATTGCCGACGTCTCCCGCTATGTGCCCTGGAATTCCGCCCTCGACCATGACGCGCAGGATCGGGCAACGAGCGTCTATCTGGTTGATAGGGTGCTGCCGATGCTGCCCGAGGAACTTTCAGCGGACATCTGCTCGCTTAAGCCGGGCGAGGACCGTCTGACGATGACCGTTGACCTGTACCTCGACGCCGGCTTTCGCGTCGTGCGCTATGAGATATACCCCGCCGTCATCAGATCGCGTGTGCGCCTCACCTACGACGAGGTGCAGGACATCCTCGACAGGGGAGTGCTCCCGGAACGTGAGGGTGGCGTCGCAGGAGACGCGGGTGCCGCGGACGGTTCCGCAGGCTGCGTGGGTGCCGTGGGTGCCGCGGGTGCTGCTGTCCCTCGGGCCGGGACATTCGGGGCCTTCGAGACAGCAGGGCTTAAGCACTGCCTTGACGAGTTGAGCCGTATTGCGCAGGCCCTGGAACAGAAAAGGAAGGCCGCGGGCGGCATCGACTTCGTCTCGACCGAGGCGAAGGTCATGCTTGACGAGGCAGGCAAGCCCCTCGAAATCGTGATCCGGAAAAAGACTGCGGCGACCTCCCTCATCGAAGAGGCCATGCTCCTTGCGAACACGACGGTCGCAAAGCATCTTCGCAAGCGCGGCCTCCCCGGCCTTTTCCGGGTGCATGACAAGCCCTCAGAGGACGACCTCGTGGAACTGCTCCTGATGCTGCGGGAGTTCGACTACCTCAACGACATTGCCGCAGGGGACTTCGTCGCGGGCAACCCCTTCTGCGTACAGGAGGTTCTTGCGCGCTGCAAGGGCCGCCCGGAAGAAGAGCTCATATCGTCCTCGGTCCTCCGTGCCATGAAGCGGGCGATATACCAACAGGATTGCGAGCCGCACTATGCTCTGGCGGCGGCCGAGTATTGCCATTTTACGAGTCCTATCCGGCGTTATCCCGACCTTGTGGTGCACCGAATGCTCAAGGTGGAGCATTTCGGGCGCGGGGAGTCCCACCAGCAGGAGGTCGACAGCCTCAAACGCCTGGGGGAAAGGTCCTCGGAAGCGGAACGGACCGCCGAAGCCGCCGCCCGCGAGTCACACGAGCTCAAGATTGTCGAATACCTGCAAGACTACATAGGCTGCACCTTTGAAGCCGTCGTCTCGGGGGTGACCGGTTACGGCTTCTTCGTGCGCCTTGCCAATACCGCCGAAGGCCTTGTCGCCATGAGGGACCTCGGCACAGAATACTTTGCCCATGATGCCCGCCGTCACACGCTTACCGGCGAAGAGAGCGGCAGGCGCTTCAGGCTCGGCCAGAAGGTGAGGGTCTCCCTCGTGGCTGCCGACCCCCATACCAGCCGACTCGATTTCCGTCTCTGCGACTAAGCATCCCATTCTCCTGCGCCCCGCCCCGCCCCGTTTCTGCTAGGGATTCTTCTTTTTGGCCGTTTTCCGATTCCCTTCAAAAGATACTTTGATAAACTAAATATCTCGACCATGAATGCTCGTACTCCAGGTTGGGGGGAAGTGCAGCAGAAACAGCGCAGAGGATGCGGGTTCGAGGGCAGGAGGATGAAAGACATGGACAGGGTTGACAAAACAAAAGGCAATCGCCAAAACATGGCAGGCGGCCTGCACATGCCCGACTCGCACACGCCCGACCTGCACGCACGCATCCCGCACACGTCCGGCCCACATATGTCCGGTCCGGCTGCGGTCGGCATACCTGTAGGCAATGGGGCGAGCTCCGTGCAAAAAAGACGCGCTGAACTGGACGAACTTCTTTCAAAAACCTTCAATGCGGTATTGCGCATCGAAGAGAAGTCCCTGAAGAACAAGCTGACTGAAGGTTTGAGTATCACCGAGGTCCATACCATCGTCGCCATCGGCCTGTACGAGGCGAACCCCATGAACGTGGTGGCTGCCCGGCTCGGCGTGACCCTTGCCACTCTGACGACGGCGGTGCAAAGGCTCAATAAGAAAGGCTTTGTCGAGCGCGAACGCAACGACGACGACCGTAGGAAAGTGATGATCTGGCTCACAAAGCGCGGCCGTCAGGTATACCGGGTGCACGAACTCTTTCACAAAAGAATGATCAACGAGGCACTGTCCGCCCTGACGGTCGCCGAAGAACGGGTTCTGTCGACCGCGCTTGGAAAGGTCAAGCATTTTTTCGAGGAGAACGCGTAACAGAACGAGGTGTGCCGAATAAGGCGTACAAATGTTTCACGTGAAACATTTCTGGGAAAACAAACACCCCGGCGACAAACCCCCAAGTAGTGGACAGCATCCCGTGAGTATCGGACTGGGGCTATGCGGTGTGGCACGGGCAACCGATTCTTGCGGCACATTGTTGCCGACTGCAAAGCTATGGCGATAGCCGAGACTCGGAAACACAGTAAACCGTACAAATGTTTCACGTGAAACATTTCAGGGAAAAATAGTGGAGGAATTGGCTTGCGGGGGCTTTTGCCCACCGTTTTGGCGTACACTAGCCGTCAATAGTTAGATAATCAAAGTATTATGACGAAATAGGAGGATCACATGGCAACGCTTGATATCGTAAAGGAAGTATTGGTGGAAAACCTCGACCTCGATGCCGACGGGATCACCGAGGAGGCAACCCTTGACTCGCTGGGAATCGACTCGCTCGACATGGTGGAGCTTATCTGCGACCTCGAGGACAAGTGCTCCATCGAGTTCGGCGAGCCGGAAGGCATCGAGACCGTCGGCCAGCTCATCTCCCATATCGACTCGCTGAAATAGGCAGAGCCGGCATATGAAGACACGGGTGACCGAGCTTCTTGGAATCGAGGCCCCCATCATCCAGGGGGCCATGGCCTGGGTGGCGAACGCACAGCTTGCGGCAGCGGTAAGCGAGGCCGGAGGGTTGGGCGTCATCGCGTCGGGCGCTGCACCCCTCGATTGGATAGAGGCGCAGGTAGAGCTTGCCCGCTCGCTCACGAAAAAGCCCATCGGGGTCAACATCATGCTGATGAACCCCCAGGCCGCCGAGATAGCGCGCCTTCTGACCGAGCTGAGAGCCGACGTTATCACAACAGGTGCGGGAAGCCCCTCAGAGTACATCGAGGATTGGAAGGCTGCCGGATGCCGGGTCGTGCCCGTTGTCGCCTCATCGGCGCTGGCGCAGCGCATGGAGCGCCTCGGCGCTGACGCGGTTATCGCCGAAGGATGCGAGGCCGGGGGACACATCGGGGAATTGACGACCATGGCGTTGGTCCCTTCGGTATGCGACCGGGTCTCGATTCCCGTTATCGCCGCGGGCGGCATTGCTGACGGGCGCGGAATCTGCGCGGCCTTCGCTTTGGGGGCCGAAGCGGTGCAGATCGGTACCCGATTCCTCACCGTCGATGAGTGCACTATCAGCGACGCGTACAAAGAGGAGGTCTTGAAGGCCAAGGACTCCGATACCATCGTCACCGGTCGGGCGAGCGGCCATCCGGTCCGCGCCCTCAAAAACGCCTATTCCCGGGCGGCACGGCGAATGGAGGAAGACCCTGCCACCGACCCTGCCGCGCTTGAGGCTTTCTATGCAGGTTCGCTGCGCCGGGCAGTGGAAGGGGATGCCAAGAACGGCTCCCTCATGGCGGGGCAGGTCGCCTGCCTTGTTTTCGAACGCAAAAGCGCACGTGAGGTGGTTTCTGAGATGATGGCCGAGGCCGAGGCCCTGGGTCGCAAGGGGCTCTCCGAGCTGGCAGCGCACAACGCCTGCCCCCGTCCCCTGCCTTAGGCTTTCCGAGAAGGGGAAGAACCTGATGGAAACGGACACACCTGCCGCCACCGTCGACGCCCTCGTCGGCGTCTGTATCGATGCGACGGCACCGGCCCTCATGTTCTCCGGCCAGGGCTCGCAAAGCCCCGGCATGGGGTCCGACCTCTTGGGAGACCCGCTCGCAGCGGAGATCTTTGCCTGTGCCTCCGACATGTTCCACCGCGATATCGCCGCACTGGTGACCGAAGGCCCCTCTGAGGCGCTTCATGACACCCGCGCCGCCCAGGCCGCAATCGCCTGCCTCTCGCTTTCGCTGTACCGACTTCTGCGGGAAGGCGGCCTGTCCGCGTCTGCCGTGCTCGGTTTTTCGCTCGGCCAGGTGAGTGCCTTGTATGCCGCCGAGATGCTTACGATGGAAGAAACCTTTGCCTTTTTGGCGAAACGGGCGGAACTGATGGCCGATGCCGCCCAAGAAACCCCCGGAGCGATGTGTGCGCTTCTTGGTGCCGACGAGGTGGCGGCACAAGGCCTCTGCGACCGTGCCGCGCACGGGGATGTCCTAGTTATCGCGAACTACAACTGCCCGGGGCAGATAGTCGTGTCGGGAACGCTTCCGGCAATCGAGCGGGCAGAAGCCGCCTGGACGGCGGCGGGGAAGCGCTGCTCCCGCCTTGCGACTGCCGGTGCCTTCCACAGCCCGCTCATGGGCTCGGCCGCCATGAGGCTCGCTGCCTACCTTTCACAGGTGGGCTTCCGTGACCCGAAGATGCCCCTTATATGCAACACCGACGCGCGTCCCCTTGACGCGCAAAGCGCCGCGCAGCGCCTCTGTGCGCACCTGACCTCGCCGGTGAGATTCGAGCAAAGCGTCGCCTCCCTGTGCCGGGCAGGGGCCCAGCACTTTGTGGAGGTCGGTTTTGGCGGTGTGCTCGTGGCTCTGGTGAAGCGTATCGACAAGGCGAGCATACGCAACAGGGTGGAGGGCCGGGAAAGCCTTGACGCCTATCTTGCTGCCTACCGCTCCCAGCGCAGCCCCGCAACACCGACACATCCCCTTGCTGCCCCCGTGCCCTTCGCCGCCCCTGCGGCCTGCAGCGAAGGGGACGTCCAAGAAAGGAAGCCCTTATGAGTGAAAACCCCAGCAACCCCGGCAACCCCGCCCACCCGAGCGTCGGCCAGGCTCGCAGTGCAGTGGTAAGCGGGTCGAGCAGGGGTATAGGCCGCGCCATCGCGCAGGCCCTGGCGTTGTCGGGCTGTGCGGTTTGCCTCAACTACGCCAATCCCTCAAGTGCCCCGGAGGCGCACAGGCTTGCCGACGAGCTCTCGGCCCGCTATGGGACAGCGACGCTTTGCGTGGCTGCCGACGTCTCGCAAGAGAGCGAGGCCCAGCGCCTGGTCGCCGAGGCACACCAGGCCTTCGGGCGTCTCGACATCCTCGTCAACAACGCAGGGATCACTCGGGACGGCCTCATTGCCCGCATGAGGGAGGAAGACTTCGACCAGGTGATCGCCATCAACCTTAAAGGCGCTTTCAACTGCTGCAAGGCGGCCACGGGCCCCATGATGAAACAGCGCTTCGGCCGCATCATCAACATGGGCAGCATCGTCGGCGTCACAGGGAATGCCGGCCAGGTGAACTATGCCGCCTCCAAGGCGGGGCTCGTTGGCCTCTCGAAGTCGCTGGCCAAGGAGCTCGCGGTGCGCAATATCACGGTGAACGTGGTCGCCCCGGGCTTCATCGAGACAGACATGACGCGCCAGCTGAGCGAGGCGCAGCAATCCGCAATCCGCGAGCGCATCGCATCCCGCCGCTTCGGCACCCCCGAAGAAGTCGCCGCGCTCGTATCCTTCCTCGCCAGTGATGCGGCGGGTTATATCACCGGGCAGGTTATCGGAATCGATGGAGGTATGTCGTGATCACAACACGCAAGCCCGACGGCACGCACCGCGTTGTCATCACCGGCACCGGGGCCGTCTCGCCCGCAGGTATCGGTGTCGGTGTCCTTTGGGAAAAACTGCTCGCAAAGGAATGCTGCATCAGCGAACTGACTCGCTTCGGAAAAGGGATCTTCGAAGTGAAGGTTGCTGCCCAGGTTCCTCCCCACGATGTGACCGAGCTTGGGCTCAGCAAGAAAGATGCGCGCCGCTTCGCGCTCTTTGTACAATATGCCATCATCGCCTCCGACGAGGCCATCAGACAGGCAGGGATCGACTTCGGCTCCATCGACCCGACCCGCTTCGGATGCGCCTTCGGCAGCGGCATCGGCGGGATGGAGGAATTCGAGAGCGGTTGCAAGACCCTGGCAGAGTCGGGGCCGACACGGGTCAACCCGCTCTTCATCCCGACCATGATAACGAACATGGCCGCTGGCAACCTCTCCATCCGCTACGGCCTGCGCGGTGAGTGCACCGACGTTGTGACCGCATGTGCCACCGGCACGCACAACATCGGCAGCGCGTACCGCTCCATCCGCCACGGGTACCTCGACCTCGCCCTGGCGGGCGGCAGCGAAGAACCCTTCACTCCGGTCTGCCTAGCGGGATTCACCAGGATTGGTGCACTGACCAAGGCTGTCGACCCCCTCAATGCCTCGCTGCCCTTCGATGCCCGCCGTGGCGGGTTTGTGGCGGGCGAGGGTGCAGGTGCGGTGGTGCTTGAGTCGCTTGAGCATGCACTCGCACGCCAGGCGCGGATCATTGCCGAGGTCGTCGGCTTCGGCTCGACCGCAGATGCCTACCACATGACGGCACCTTCCCCCGACGGCGAGGGCCTGACCCGCTCGATGCGGCACGCCTTGGACGAGGGTGGTTTTACCGTCGATGATATCGGGCATGTCAACGCCCATGGCACCGGTACCCCGATAAACGACCGGACCGAGGCGGCGGCCCTCCTCGGCTTGGGGGCCGCCGTGCAAGAACGGGTGCCTGTGGTCTCGATCAAGGGGGCTATCGGCCATACCATGGCCGCCGCCGGGGCGCTTGAGGCAATCGTCACGGCCCTTTCTGTCGCCGGCGACCTGGTCCCTCCGACGACGGGCTTTGCGGTCGCCGACCCGGAATGCCCTGTTCGCGTGCTCATCGATTCCCTTGAGGCCTACCCTCAGAAAGTCGCCCTCTCCAATTCGCTCGGCTTCGGGGGGCACAACGCCACGCTGGCAATCTCGCCCTACCGTTCTTAGGGGCCTGCCGTGAACATCGACAAGGCCGCAGGCTCGCCCGCAGCACCAGTTGTTTCCGCAGTACCGATCCTTCCGGAAGCACTAGTTGCATCCGAAGAATCGACCGCCCTCGAAGTGCCCGAAGCTTCGGGCCTGTCGGAGGCACCGGCTGTCTTCGCCGACATCAGCTATCCCTGTACCCGTTCGGAAATCTGCAAGGTGCTTCCACACCGCGACCCCTTCCTGTGGCTCGACCGCATCATTTCGTGTACGCCGGGCAAGGCAGTGGTTGCGGAATTGGAGGTGGCCGCCGATCTCGCCGTGTTCGAGGGGCACTTCCCCGCGCATCCGGTGTTTCCCGGGGTGCTTGTCATGGAGGCGCTCGCTCAGGCCGCCTCCTTCTGCATCCTCGTCGGGCGCGGCGGGCATGGTACCCTCGGCTTCCTTGCCGCCATCGACGAGGCGAGGTTCCGCAACCAGGTCCGCCCTCAGGATGTCCTGCGCCTGGAGGCGGTCATCACAAAATCTTCGTCCCGCATGTGCGTTGCGCAGGTCTCGGCATGGGTGGGGGACACCTTGTGCGCTTCGGCGACCCAGAAGTACGTGATCGCCCCCGCCGCCAACACCGCAACAAGCACCAACACTCCCGCTGCCAGCTACGCCCCTGCCAAAGGCCCCGGCCACGGGGCAGGGGAGGACTAGCACTATGGCGAAGGAAAAGAAGGCCCGCTACATCACGCTTCCCTACGAGGCCACGCGGCCCGAATGGCTTTCCGGGGTCTCGACCGAAGAGCTCCTTGCGGCGAACGGGACGAACGTCGGCGCCCTCGGCACGGCAGTGATATCCCATCGTCTCGACCAGATCGCCGAAGAGTTCGGCCACCCGAGAGCCCTGCTTGTCTTGAACGGCAAAGACGGTCCCGCCACACCGAACAGTCCAGCCGCCCCAAGCGCCCTGCGGGTGGCAAAGGCCTGCTGCGACGCAGGGTTGACGCTGTGCCTGCCCTACACGGACGACCGTCTGGCCGACAAGGCGCTCGCCTATGCCGCAGTCCCGGTCAGGATCGGCGAGGTTTTCAGCGAAGCCCTTTTCGCCAACAGCCACGCCATCCTTAATGCGGCACAGGACTGCCAGGCGCAGGTTGTGCTCCTGGCCGGTTCCCCCCTTGCCGAAGACGAGCACTTCCTCGGCCTTGCAAAGGGCCGGGGCATGGCGGTCTTTAGGGCCGCAGACCCAGCTATCCCCGAGATGGGCTGGGTGCGCTGTGTGGCCCCCCATGCGGCAGCGCCTGAGAGCAACTGGCGGAAGTGCCCCGGGTGCGGGCTGCTTTTCGACGAGGGCGGCCTTGCAGCAAACCACTACGCCTGTCCCTCGTGCGGTTGCTATTACCGTATGTCGTCGTTGGAACGCATCGGCGACCTCTTCGACGACGGCAGCTTCGACGAGTGGTACGGCAGCACCTTGCGGAGAGACCCGCTTGCCTTTCCCGGCTACCTTGAGAAGCTGGACACGCTCACAGAGGTGACGGGCCTCGGCGAGGCGGTACGCTGCGGTCGCGGGCGTATCGCCGGGATCCGGATCGCGGTGTGCATCATGGACTCGCAGTTCCTCATGGGCTCGATGGGCTCGGCGGTGGGGGAGAAGATCACACGGACGGTCGAGAAGGCAACCCGCAAGGGCCTGCCCCTGCTGATTTGCACCGCTTCGGGTGGGGCACGCATGCAGGAGGGGCTTGCCTCGCTCATGCAGATGGCGAAGATAAGCGCCGCCCTCGCCCGCCACGCCGAAGCGGGCCTGCTCTACATCTCGCTCATAACCGACCCGACGACCGGCGGTGTGAGCGCGTCTTTCGCCATGCAGGGCGACATCATCCTCGCCGAGCCGAAGGCCCTTGTCGGCTTTGCCGGGCAGCGGGTGATACGGGACACCATCAAACGCGAGCTGCCAGAAGGCTTCCAGACTGCGGAATTCGCGCTCGGACACGGCCTTATAGACGCAATCGTCGAGCGGGCGCATATACGGGAAAGGATCGCCCACATCCTGGCAATCCACCAGCGGACGACCCAGGATATCTCCCAGGGCGGCACCCTGATGAGCTATGCGACTGTGTGCGAGAACCTTGAAAAGGGACATGACACCTACAATACCGTCACCTTCGGGATGCTGCCCCAGATACGGCGCGTCCTTGTCTCAGCCTCGCAAAAGGTCAAGGTGAGCACGCCGCGCCCTCTGCGCCGCCTGCGCCTTTCGCGCCAGACGGAGCGGCACCGCGAATCGCTCGCCCGCCTCGACACCCTGCTCCATGGCCGCCTCGATGCGGAAGGGGGCGACTCGCTTGTGGACATCGACACGGGCAGCACCGCCACCGCGTCGCATGTCGCCACCAGCCGCCGCACAGCCGCTGCAAGCCCTGCTGCCCTCAGCCGCACAGCTACCGCCAAGCGCACCGGCAACACAGCCGCCGCAGGCAGCAAGCCCGCCGTTCCTGCTGTCGCACAAGCCCCCCAGGCCTCGAACCAGGCCTGGGAAAGCGTGCAGCTTGCGCGCAACACTGACCGCCCGACGGCGCGCTACTATATCGACGCATTCGTCGACGGCTTCATCGAGCTCCATGGCGACCGCGCCTTTTCCGACGACGGTGCCCTCGTATGCGGCATCGGGTGGATAGGCACGCGGGCCGTCACCGTCGTGGCACAGGAAAAGGGCAGCTCCTTGAAGGAGAGGGTCGCCCGTAACTTCGGCTGCCCCCAGCCTGAGGGTTACCGCAAGAGCCTGCGCCTCATGAGGCAGGCCGAGAAGTTCGGGCGGCCCGTTATCTGCCTCGTCGACACGCAGGGAGCCTTTTGCGGCATGGAGGCCGAGGAGCGCGGGCAGGCCAACGCCATAGCCGAGAGCCTTATCGGCATGGCAAGCTTACAGGTGCCGACCATCAGCGTGCTCATCGGCGAGGGCGGCAGCGGGGGAGCCTTGGCCATTGCACTCGCAGACCGTGTCGCTATGCAGCGCCACGCCGTCTACGCAGTGCTTTCCCCCGAGGGTTTCGCCTCGATACTCTGGAAGGACGCCACGCGGGCACCGGAGGCCGCGCAGGTCATGAAGATGAGTGCGCAGGACGCCTTCGCAATGGGCATCGTCGACACGGTGCTCTCTGAGGGCGAAGGCCCCGCCCATGTAAACCCGGAGGTCGCTGCGGCATGCGTGCGCAGCTACCTGGTGAATGCCCTCGACGAGCTTGCGAGCCGAGCCCCTGACGACCTGCTCGCAGCCCGCTACGAGCGTTTCAGGCGCTTTTAGCCTTGGGGTTCCCAAAGGCCGTGCAGGCCGCCTGCCGGTCCAGGAATGCTCGGCCTGGGAAGACACCCTCCGGTCTGGGAAGGCCCGCCTCAGCCGCCCGCCGGGGCGCTGGGGCAGAGGTCGCGGACAAAGCAGGTGTCGCAGTAGGGGCGCCGCGCGATGCAGGTCTCCCGGCCGAAGAGCACCCATTGGCGGTTGATGGCCCCCCAATGCTCTCTCGGGTAGAGCGTGAGGATGTCCTGCTCGGTCCTGTCGGGTGTCTTCGCGTTCGAGAACCCCAAGAGGTGCGCGATGCGGAAGACGTGCGTGTCGACCGCGATCCCCTCAACGATGCCGAAGCCCTCGTTCATGACGATGTTCGCGGTCTTCCGGCCGACCCCGGGAAGGCGCCGCAGGTCCTCCATGGCGCAGGGGACCGTGCCGCCGAACTCCCCGAGCACCATCTGTGCGCAGCCGATGCAGTGCGCGGCCTTGGTGCGGTAATAGCCGAGCGGGCGGATGATCTCCTCGACGTCGAGCGGGTCCGCGTGGGCAAGGTCGGCGATCTTCGGGTAGGCCTCCCATAAAAGCGGGGTGACCTTGTTGACCCCCTTGTCGGTGGTCTGCGCCGACAAGAGCACGGCAATGACCAGGCGGAAGGGGTCGCCCTCGTAGAGAAGTGCGCATTCGGCTTCGGGGTAATGCTCGTTCATCCTCTCGGCGATTGCCAGCGCCCGCTCGCGCTTCGCCTGCTTCGTCTCTCGTGGCATGGCTGTCCTTTCCGTCCGTGCTATGGTAGGCCAAGCAACTGTTTCCTGCAAGTGGAATGCCCCGGTGTTCTCCTGTGCTCTCGGGAGTGCCGCCCTCGCCTGAGGCCTTAAATGGTATGCTATTCAGCATCGGTGTCAGTGTGGTGCGCAGGACAAGGTTGGCACCGTGTTGACACACGGACCAAAGGAACAGGACGGCCTTTTGACCATGCTTATAGACTTGCTGGCTTCCACCTTGGAAAAGACGGGATCGCTCGGGTCGTTTTGGCGCAAGCTCGACGAGGGGGGCGATGCCACACTTGCGGTGGCGTCCTCGGCACGCCCTTTCCTTGTGGCGGCCCGTTTCAGCCACCGCCCGCAGCCTACCTTGGCGGTGATAGCAGGCGAGGATGCGGCTGCCGCCTTTGCCCGCAGCCTCGCCGCATATATCGGGGAAGAGAAGGTGCTGCGGTTCTACGAGCGCAGCGACTACCCTTTCACCTTGCAGGCGAGCAAGCCGCGCGAGCTTTCCTGCCGCATGCGGGCAGCCCATGCGCTCGCCACGGGCAGGCCCTGCGTCGTGGTGGCTTCGGCGCGCGCCCTGCTGCGCTGTTTGCCTCCGGCGTCATCGGGCTGTTTCGCGCCGATTCGCCTGTACGGCGGCCGAGAGCTCGCCGATATGGACACCGGCCAGATTTCGACGTTCGACGACCTGAAGTCTGTGCTCGCGGCAAGCGGCTATGTGAATACCGGGGGCCTTGAGGGCCCGGGCACCTTCTGTGTCCGGGGCGGGGCGCTGGACCTCTATCCGGGAAACCTCGCCTACCCGGTGCGTCTCGACTTCTTCGGCGACGAGCTCGACGAGATACGCCGTATCCTCCCCTCGACCGGGCAGACCATCGCCGCCCTTCCCTGCGTCGAGGTCTTTCCCGTCAAGGAGTTCTCGCTTTCTGAGCGCGGGGCAAAGCAGGCCCGCGAGGCGCTTGCCCGTCCGGCACAGAGCAACGCGGTGCTGCGCGGCCTTTTCGAGAAGCTGGCCTGCGGCCTGCGATTCGACGGTGCCGACGCCCTTTTGCCCCTGCTCTATCCCCAGACGGTGACATTAGGGGGTTACCTTTCATCCGACGTGCTCACGGTGCTGCTAGAGCCGCGCTCCCTCATCGACGACGCGACCCATGCCTATGACGAGGTCGTGGCACGGGCGCGGGGCACGTCCATTGCACCCGAGGGCCTCTACGCCCCGCCTGCCGGGATCGACTTCGGGTCGAACCAGCGCTCAAGCTATGTCTCTATCATGCAGGTGGGCGGCCACGTAGACGACGAGCTGCCGGTGAAGCGGGTCGAGGTCGCCGGCAACGAGGAAAAGCTCTTCGGGAAACTGCGCAGCCTCGTTGACGCCGACTACACGGTCGTGTTCTCCGTGCCCGGTTTTCGGGCACGCCGGGACATGAGGCTTGAGCTGGTGGACCGCGGCCTCTCCCTGGTCGAGCTCTGCGACCAGGGCATGGATGCGCTGCCGGGCTCGGACGCACTTCCGGATGCAGGCACGCTTCCGGGCACGGTCGCGCTCCCGGGTCCAGCCGACCCGTTCGCTACAGGCACGCCGCTAGACCCGCCTGTCCCCTCCGGCACAAGTGCACCGCCCCCCGTCCGGCTCAGACGCGGGGTCGTGAACCTCGTCGACGTCGAGATACCGCTCGGCATGGTCATCCCGAAGGCGCGGCTGGGGCTCGTGTCTATCAGTGACACCCAGGGCATGACAGTCCTGCGCAAGGGAAGGCCTATCGACCTCACGGCGATTACCTTCCCCTACAAGCCGGGCGATTACGTGGTGCATGCGGTGCACGGCGTCGCTTTCTTCAAGGAGCTCGTCCGCCAGGACATCGACGGCGCGGAGCGTGACTACCTCTTGTTGGAGTATGCGGAAAACGACAAACTCTACGTGCCGGTCGAACAGCTTGATCGTGTCACACGCTATGTCGGCGCGCACGGTGAGAGCCCACGGCTTACCCGGCTTAACACGGCTGATTGGTCGCGGGCGATGGCCAAGGCGCGCAAGGCCACCAAGCGCCTCGCCTTCGACCTGGTGGACGTCTACGCCCGGCGTGCTGCCACGCAGGGTTATCGCTATGCGTCCGACACGCTGGAGCAAAGGGCCATGGAAGAGGCCTTTCCCTATGAAGAGACCCCCGACCAGCGTGCGGCGATCGCTGATGTCAAGGCGGACATGCAGTCCGCAAAGCCGATGGACAGGCTTATCTGCGGCGATGTCGGCTTCGGCAAGACCGAAGTGGCGCTGCGTGCCGCCTTCAAGGCAACCCAGGACTTAAAGCAGGTCATGGTGCTGTGCCCGACGACCATCCTCGCCCAGCAACATTTCACCAACTTCAAGGACCGCTTCGAGGGTTTCGGCGTCTGTGTCGAGGTGCTCTCGCGGTTTCGCAGCGATGCACAGCAACAGGCTATCCTTGAGGGCTTTGCCCAGGGGGAAGTACAGGTGCTCATCGGGACACACCGCCTGCTCTCGCGTGACGTGAACCCGCACGACCTGGGCCTTGTGGTTATCGACGAAGAACAGCGTTTCGGTGTGGGGCACAAGGAGCAGTTGAAGAACCTGCGCGAGTCCGTCGACGTGCTTACGCTTTCGGCCACTCCCATCCCGCGCACGATGCAGATGTCGCTTTCCGGTGTGCGCGACATGAGCCTCATCCTCACGCCGCCCGACGACCGTCGCCCCGTCGAGGTGCAGGTGGGGGAATGGGATCCCGACGTAGTGTCGGGTGCCATCAGGCGCGAGCTGGCGCGTGGCGGACAGGCCTATTATGTGAGCAACCGCGTGCGCTCCATCGACGAGGCCGTGCAGCGCGTGCACGAGGCAGCAGCAGAGGCGCGGGTCGGCGTTGCACATGGCCAGATGTCGAAGGACCAGCTCGAATGCGTCATGGAGGATTTCAGTGCGGGCGAACTCGACGTGTTGATCTCCACCACCATCATCGAGAGCGGCATCGACAACCCCCACACGAACACGCTCATCATCGAGGACTCCCACCGCCTGGGGCTGGCGCAGCTCTACCAGCTGAAGGGCCGTGTAGGGCGCTCAAGCACGCAGGCCTTCGCCTACTTCATGTTCCCGAGCCAGACAGCGCTCACCGAAGAAGCGGCGGCGCGGCTGATTGCCGTCAACGAACACAGCGACCTGGGAAGTGGCATGCGCATCGCCATGCGCGACCTGGAGATACGCGGCGCGGGAAGCCTGCTCGGCGCCGAGCAGAGCGGCAATATGAGCGCAGTGGGCTTCGACCTGTTCGCGCAGATGCTTGCGACTGCGGTAAGCGCCACGCGCGAAGGCGATATGAAGGCGCTTTCCAGCCTGCCGCCCGCCCTTTCTGACATCAGCGTCAGCCTGCCCGTCCACGCCTATCTGCCCGAGGACTATATCCGAGACATCGACGAGCGGGTGTTGGCCTATCGCCGGGTTGCCTCGGCCGACACAGTAGAAGCGGTTGACGAGCTCTTCGAGGCGGTCCGTACCCAGCATCCCGACATGCCGCAGGCGGCGAAGAACTACTTTGCCAAGGCACGCATCAAGGCTTTAGCGAACGAGAAGCGCATCAAGGCCGTCCTGGTTGCAGGGGGGCGGCTCACCATCGAGCCGGTCGTGCTCCCCCGTGCGCGACAGACCACGCTGCGTCGCCAGGGCGGGCGCTATGTCGAGTCGACCAGGCGGCTGGCAATGCCTTTGCGCGCCCTCAAATGCGACACGGGCAGCGATGTCGGCGGGGGGAATGCGGACAGCGATGTCGGCAGGCGCCTTCTCGACGCGGTCGAGGAATTCGTCCAAGGGCTTGCCTGAAAGCAAAAAAGGGGCGGAAAGGCCGCCCCTTCATGCCCTGCAACACCTAAAACTCAGCCGACAGCGATAACCGAGGCTTCTGCGCCGTAGAGTTCGAGGAACTGCCCTTCCTCAACGGTGATGGTGTGCGATCCTCCGGTAATCACATAGTAGGTCTCAAGGATGGAGCTTTCGTTCCATTTGAGATCCTTCATGATAAAGGCCGCCGCATCGCCCTCTGTATCCTCGGGGATGCCTTTCTGGTAGGTGACCTTGTAGTCGCCTGCAGGCATGTCGATACCGATCCGGTAAAGCCCGCTTTGGTAGCTCTTCTCCGGCTCAAGGACCTTATCGGAGGCAATGAACATCTCGGCAGACTCCGGGGCGAGGAAGACGATGGCATCGCCCTCTTTGAGGTTGGCGTAATAGTTCCCGAAGTATACGATGGGCGCAAGGAGGGTATAACCCTCGTCCGGCGACGCCGACTCGAAGAGATAGAATACGCCCTCTTCGGTCTGCGACCCCTCAAGGTAGTACAGGCCGGCCTCAAGGTCCTTGCCCTTGCCTACCTCGTAGGCGCCGATGGTGGCGCGCCCGTTGGTGACCGTGCCTTCGACGCCCATCGGCAGGAGCAGGTCGAGGTCATCGCGCGTGAGGATTTCATCGAGCCCGAAGAGCTCGTCGTCCCATCCGTCGCCCCAGCCGTATCCGTTGTCGCGCATGTCCTCACGTTCCCCGTAGTCTTCCAGGAGGTTGCGGTATTCGTTGGTGTCAAACTGGGAATAGGCAGAGGCAAAAACGGCAATGCAGCCGCCGAAGAGAAGCAGGGAGGCAAGGAGGCATCCCCCCAAGACCCAGGGCCAGACCTTCTTTTTTTGCGGGGGTGGCGCATATCCATAACCCTGCTGCGTGGGATATGCGGGATAGGCATAGCCGGGCGGCGGCGGTGATTGCTGGTAGCCGTAGCCCTGCTGCGCATTTTGTGCATAGCCCTGGGGGTATCCCTGGGGATAACCCCAGCTCGGTGCAGGGCTTTGCTGCGGGGCTGCCGGGGCGGTGCCTGGCGGGTACGGGGTGCCGTTGGGCTGAGCATAGCCCTGGGCTTGGGCTGCGGGCGCGCCGTTGGGCTGCGGATAGCCCGGGGCTGCGGGTGCGGTGCCGACGCCGGAAGGTGCGGGCGCGGTGCCTGTCGGCGGTGCTGTCGGAACGCTTGCTGTCGGCGACAGGTTTGGCGTGTCCGGAAGGTCAGGCATCGTAGGTGTGCCCGGGGTATCAGGGGTGTCGGGCGTGCCGAACGGGGTAGGCGGTGGGTATTTCTCGGTCATGCGATACTCCTTTTGCTTGGGCTCGGTGGTTGGGGAAATCATAGCATAGGCCCCGATGCTTTCAGGTTTCGTTTTCTACTTGTTTCTTCCCCTGCCCCATTTCTTCAGCATCCCCACCGTTTTGGGCTATGAGGCACGCGGCTGTTTCCTCGACAAGCACGAGTGCCTTGTGGGCACAGGCCTCCACGCACAGGCCGCAGCCGATGCAGTAGCGTCGGTCGAGAACCGTCTTTCCGATGCCCGGGTCGGGGTTGAGCGCACCTGTGGGGCAGGTGCCCAGGCAGGCGCCTGAGTCACGGCACCGTGCCTTGTCGAGCTCGGCCACGAACACAGGGATGTTGGGGGCGATAGCGGGGCTCGCCGAAACTGCTTCGAGGATCATCTGGCGCTTGGGGTGCATGACCTTCTTGACACGCCCTGTGGGGGCGAAGAGGTTGAGCATGTCGCTCTCGGCGAAACGCAGCCCCGCCATGGCCTTGCTGCGCTCGCGCCGCTCGACGAACTGCTGCAGCACCTCGGAGTTACGCAGGCGCCGCTTCCCGGTGGCGATATCGCCCACATCCCCTGCGAAGTTGGTGAAGATGGCCCGGCGATCGACGCCTTTGGGGCTGGCGAGGTCTTTCAGCAGGCTTTCTTCCTCGGGTATCTCGGCGGAAAAGCCGACCTGCTCTCCCGTCCATGCCTGGGCGGTTGCGATGGCATGGGAATAGAGCATCTCGGCGGTGTCTCCCCCGCGCTCGCAGTCGGCGCAGTAGGCGAGGTCGCAGGCTACCGTGACCAAGATGCGCTCGCTGAGAAGCACTGTCCAGAACTCGGGCGACAGGCAGGCCAGGCAGGGCAGCACGACGACGTTGGGGGCGGGCTTTAGCCCTGGAAATACGTTCTCCTTGCAGGTGATATAGGCCGTCTCGCCGCGCAGCGCTATCCTCCTGATGCGCTCATGCAGGTCGAGCATCGTGACCCGGGTCGAGGAAAAGGCGTCGCAGATGCCCAAGCAGATGCCGCACTGCGTGCAGGCCTGCGTATCGACTACGGGCAGGCTGTCGGCCCTGTAGCTGATTGCGCCTTTGGGGCAGGCATCCGCACAGCGGCTGCAGGACGCGCCCTTGAGGGTGATGCAGAAGTCGCGCAGGACCACGATGCCCGTGTCGCGGACGGCCTCCCCCTCGCGGCCTCCCATCTGCCGCGCGTCAGCCATGGAACACGTCTTTGAGGGTCTGGTCGATCCGCGCGAGCACGTCTTTTCGGTCCAGGAGCTCGATGCTCTCGAACAGGGGCGGGGAGACCATGTTCCCGCAGACGGCCACGCGCAGGGGCTGGAAGAGCCCCTTCACCTTGATGCCAAGGGTCTCGGCCAGGGCCCGGCAAGCCTCCTGCAAGGGCTCGCACTCCCAGGTCAAAGACTCATCGGCGAGCAGGCCGCGCAGGCCGCGCAGGACCGTCTCGGCATCTGTGCCCTCCTTCGTGAGGACCTTTGCGACGCTGGCCTCGTCGAGGTTGACCCGGGGCCCCCAGAACATATAGGCGAGCTTATCGGGTATCTCGTCGAGGCGCACCAGGCGCTCGGATACGAGCGGGTAGAGCTTCTCGTACCAGCCGGGGTCCGCCGCGATGCCGGCAGGGTCGGCCCCCGCTTGGCAAAGCCAAGGCTCGGCGAGCGCGGCCCAGGCCCCGGCATCGAGTCCGCGGATATAGGTGCCGTTCATCCAGTCGAGCTTCACCTCGTCGAACAGGGCGTCCTTCTTCGTCACCCGGGCAAGCGAGAAGGAGTGTGCCAGGGTCTCGCGGTCGATGATGGTCGTCTCGCCGTCGAGCGACCACCCCAGCAAGGCGAGGAAGTTCACGAGCGTGTCGGGCAGGTAGCCGCGGTCGCGGTATTCTTCGACTGAGGTCGCCCCGTGGCGCTTCGAGAGCTTCTTGCCGTTTGCGCCGAGTATCATGGAAAGGTGGGCGAAGGTGGGTACCGCAGCGCCGAGTGCCTCGTAGACGAGTATCTGGCGCGGTGTGTTCGACAGGTGGTCGTCCCCGCGGATCACGTGGCTGATACGCATGTTCGCGTCGTCGCAGACGACCGCGAAGTTGTAGGTCGGGCTGCCGTCGCTGCGGACGAGCACCATGTCGTCCATGACTTCCGAAGGGAAGCTGACCGGCCCGTACACGGCGTCGTTAAACTCGATGGCCCCGCGCTCGCGGGGAACCTTCAACCGCCACACGAAGGGCTCGCCCGCGGCGATGCGCTTTGCCGCCTCGTGCGCCTCAAGCCCGCGGCAGGTCCGGTCGTAGCCCGCATAGCCGCCCCCGGCCTCCTCGGCCGCCTTGCGCTTGGCGTCGAGGGCTGCAACTGTGCAGAAGCAGGGGTAGGCCGCGTCCCGCGCCTTCAAGGTCTCAAGGGCGGCCTGGTAGCTGTCACCACGCTGGCTTTGGAAATAGGGCCCCAAGGCCCCGCCGACCTCGGGCCCCTCGTCCCAGTCGAGTCCGAGCCAGCGCAGGGAGCGAAGGACCACCTGCGTGTTTTCCGCAGTCGAGCGCTCGGGGTCGGTGTCCTCGATGCGCAGGATAAAGCTGCCGCCCGTGGCCCTGGCGAAGGCCCAGTTGTAGATGGCGGTGCGGGCGCCGCCGATGTGGAGCTGCCCGGTGGGGGACGGCGCGAAGCGCACGCGGACGGGCAGGGCGGGGTCAAGGGCAGGGTCTTGGCTCATAGGATGTATTCTCTCCTTCTCATAAAGCGTCCGACGGCGAAACTGACGAAACAGACGAACAGGGTGACGACCAGCCACAGGGCACCCATGGCGATCCAGAAGGCAAGCGGGTACATGCGGATAAGCAGGGAATCGGCTCCGAAGGTCCAGGTGCCCTCCGCAAAGAAGATCGAGTGGATAAAGGCGAACAGGCCGTCGAAGTCGATGATCGCCCAGGCCGTCAGCCCAATGAACAGCGCGGCGACCAGGATAGCTGCCGCCATGAGGGTTAGGCCTACCTGGTGCCGACCTGAGGTGAAGCCGATGAGCAGGCAGCCTATGAAGGCGACAGCCGCGAGCGCCGCGAGCACGATGCGTGCGGTGCTGACTACCGAGAACACGTCGTCGAGATGCGTGAGGGCGTCGTAAGGGAGCACATAGCTCTCGCCTGCGAGCATGAAGCGCGCCGCCAGTTCGTCGATGCCGGGCGGCGTGGCGGTGTCGGGCAGGTCGGGTGCCCCGCTGAGGGTGGCGCGGCCATCAGCCCTCACCTCCTTGTTGATGTCGTAGAGTGTGGTAAGCAGCGTTCCCCGGTCATGGCTGCCGACGGTGTAGTCGCGTGTCGCCTGGGCTGCGACGACCAGTTCGTCGCGAGTGAACACCGAGCCGTCTGCATTGCTGAACACCGTTGCGAAGGCCTGCGTCGCAAAGGGGGCGCAGCAGACGAAGAGCCCCGCCCCGACCAACACTACGGCAAGGCTTGCCGCAGTGGTTAACTCGATGAGAATTCGTATGATGCCTTTGATGGTGGTCCTCCTACCCCTCGTCCGATTTTCCTCGCCTTGTTCCTTCCTTCTTTTTGCCGCCTTACGTGCTTTTCTGGTCGAGGTCGACCCAGATAGTCGCGGCGGTGACGCCCTGCATGTCCTTGCAGATGGTCGGCAAAGGGCCAAGGCGTGAGAACACTCCGGCGAACCTCCCATTATACAGGTACAGGCCCATGAGGTTGTTGTAGGGCAGCGTCACAGACGACACCTCCCCGTCGGCCAGGGCCTCGATGCCCGTGTCGGGCGGAAGCGTCAGTGTCTTGAAGGGTGTGCAGTACCTCTGCGCGATGAAGGGGGTGCCCGAGGCCCTGTCGGCGAAGCGTCCGACGAGGCCGTCCCATTCCTCCTGGCTCCAGAAGCAGCCGGCATAGACCTGGTCGGCGCCGTAGTGGTCGGTCGGCTTGATGATCCAGGTTTCCTTTTCGGCCCGCACCTTCTCCAGGTCGATGGAGCCAGAGTCCAAGAAGGTGGTGAAGGGGATGGCCTTTTCGATGAAGGCGGATTCCTCGGCGGTCAAGAAGGCCTGTGTCCTCGGGTCGAAGAGCACGCGGAATATCTGCTTGTCGTGGACAATGTGTCCGGCGAAGCTGCCGATGAGCGCAACTTTTTCTGCGCGCAGGGCCTCGATGAGGCACTGGGACTCGTCCCAGTGCTCCAGGATGTCGTTGGTGACCGAGCGCCGCCAGATAGCGTCGATACGCCTGCCGTCCGGCCCGGTCAAAGACTCGCCGTCAAAGCGCAGCTCGCGCACGTCGCAGATGGCACAAGGCAGGCCACGTGACTCGAAGAGCGCAGCGAAGACCTTGAACTCGTCGATGACGGCGTTTTCCAGGAAGTCGCAAATGGCGATGCGGGGATGCTCGACACGGTGCACGTAGCTTGCGTATATCTCCATGAACTCGTCGATCCAGGTCTCGAAAAGCTCGCTCGGCTCGACACGGTGCCGTTTTGCGAAGGCCTTGAAGGACTGCGACGGGGCTATGGAGGCGACGATTTCCCGGTCCTCGTTCATGCCCGACGAGCCGTCGGCGTTGAACTCGCAGAAGGCACAGGTGTAGTCGTCCTCGTCCAAGAATATGTCGACGCGGGCAAAGGGGAGCAGCCCGTCGTAGCCGCGGGGGAGCAGGATCAGCTCCACCAGGCGCTCGTCGAAGTCGAAGGCGGTGCGGTATGCGGGGTCTTCGAGGTAGTGGCTGATGACCTTGCAGAGGATGGCATGCATCGTCTCCGCGATATGCTTCATGGCCGCAAAGGCCTCGCGTCCGTAGAGGCGCGGGACGAAGGTGGAGCCGACGACCTCATGGTGGCAGATGGCGGTCGAGCGCTGCATGAAGGCGAAGGCCTCCCGGCGCCCGGCGACATCGCCGCCGAGGCTGTCGATGATGTCGAGGTATTCTCGGGTATAGCCGGCGTTTTGAGCCATGTCCAAAGCCATCCCTGTCCTTTCTGTAAGTAAAGTATCGTGTAAAGTATCGTGAAGGCTTGGAAAAAGTGTATCATTAGCTCTCGCATGTTGACAGGCATAAGGCCCTCGACTGCGATAAACAGGCGATAAACACAAATATGCGAAAAGGAGTGAACACAGCCATGGCGGAAAACCCCCACGCAAGCGCAAAGACAGGGTCGAGCTTCCTCTTCACCTCGGAATCGGTGACGGAGGGGCACCCCGACAAGGTATGCGACCAGATCTCTGACGCGATCCTTGACGCGATCCTCGAACAGGAGGCGCAACTGGCCGCCGACGGCTACGTCGCGCCGAGCGGCGAGCCCGCCGACCTTGCGGCGGTGCGTTGTGCCTGCGAGGTGCTGGCCACCACCGGCCTGGTCATGGTTGCCGGGGAGATCAGGACGCAGGCCTATATCGACGTGCCGACAATCGTGCGCGGCGTCATCAACGACATTGGCTACAACCGGGCGAAGTTCGGCTTTGACGGCCTGACCTGCGGCGTGTTAAACACGATCCACGAGCAGAGCGCTGATATCGCCCTCGGTGTGGACTCGTCCTATGAAGAGCAGCACGGCGAGGCGGCGCTCGACGCCTTCGACCGCATCGGCGCGGGCGACCAGGGGATGGTCTTCGGCTACGCCTGCACCGACACGCCTACGCTCATGCCGATGCCCATCTACCTGGCGCATCGCCTGGCTGAGGAACTGACGGTGGTTCGCAAGGAGGGGCGGTTGGCCTACCTGCGCCCTGACGGGAAGACCCAGGTGAGCGTGCGTTATGTCGACGGGGTTCCCACCCAGGTCGAAAAGGTGCTCATCTCCACCCAGCACGCCGAGGACGCCGGGCCGGAGGACCTGCGCCGAGACCTTATCGCGCAGGTCATCGAGCCGGTCTTTGCGCGCGAGGCGGTCACGGTCGCCGACGGCCTTGAGATACTGGTGAACCCCACGGGGCGTTTCGTCACCGGTGGGCCGATGGGGGACACGGGGCTTACGGGCCGCAAGATAATAGTCGACACCTATGGCGGCATGGGCCGCCATGGCGGCGGATCCTTCTCGGGCAAGGACTGCACGAAGGTCGACCGGTCGGGCGCCTATGCTGCCCGATGGGTCGCGAAGAACCTTGTTGCGGCGGGTCTTGCCGACCGCTGTGAGATACAGATAGCCTATGCTATCGGCATGGCACACCCCCTTTCGCTTATGGTGGAGTGCTTCGGCACGAACAAGGTGCCCGAACAGGCGATCGTAGATGCAGTGCACGAGGTCTTCGACCTGCGCCCGGCGGCAATCATTGCGGCCCTCGACCTGCGTCGGCCCCTCTACCGTAAGACGGCCGCCTATGGGCATTTCGGGCGCGAGCTCCCCGAGTTCACGTGGGAGAGGACCGACCGTGTCGAAGCCCTGCGTGCCTGTGTCGGACAGGGCCTGTAGGCTGCCGGGTGGTCGGCCGGCTTCGGATGTTTCAGGTGCCCGGGTGACTGGGCTTTCGCGGTGGCCTGCAAAAGCCCAAAGGCTGAACGGCGAGAAGGCGGGCTGAGGATACCTCGATGCGGCTTGCTTCGGTCATACTTGACATCCCTGCGCAGGCGCTCGATTCTGCCTACTGGTATGTTGCTCCGGACGACCTGGTGGACCTTGAGGTCGGCTGTGCCGTGCTTGTGCCTTTTGGAGGGCGCAAGGCAATCGGGTACGTGATAGCGCTTGAGGATTTCGAGGAAACGGACGAGGGCGCAGGCTTCGAGGCGGCGGCCGTTCGCAGCTGTGTGGGAGAGGCAGGCAAGGAAGGCGTGCCCGACCCGGCGAAGCTCAAGTGCGTCCAGGCGGTGTTGTCCCACTCCTACTTCGACGAGGATGCCGCCGCCTGCGCGCGTTTCCTATCCGAGGGTTATATCGCGCCCCTCAGTTCCTGCGTGCGGCTCTTCGTGCCTCCCGGCGGTGTCCCCCGCATGGTGCGCCGGGGCGGTTACTGGCAGGTGGAAGAGCCGGCCATCGGCCCGGTAGACGACCGCTGGGTCTCCTTGGGCGCAGCGGCGCAGGGCTTCGAGCCGCGGCCGCAGGCCGTGAAACAGCGTGCCATCATCGACGCCCTGCGCGGCGGGGAGCTGCGTGTCGCAGAGCTGACGGTGGAGTTCGGGCCGGTGTCGTCTGCCCTCAAGGCCCTCGCGTCACAAGGCGTGGTAACTGTTGAGCGGCGGCGGCGGATGAGGGGGACAGACGCCCCCGCCGCTCCCGCCTTCGCGCCGAGCAAGAAGCCCCAGCTGACCGACGGCCAGAAGGCCGCGCTCGATCTGGTGAACGCGGCCCAGGACCGTGCGGCAGGCGAGGTGGTGCTGGTGGACGGGGTGACCGGGTCGGGCAAGACAGAGGTCTACCTCCAGGCGATTGAAAAGACGCTTGATGCCGGGCGTGGCGCCGTGGTGCTCGTCCCCGAGATATCCCTCACCCCCCAGACCGTCGCGCGCTTCCGCGGGCGCTTTGGCGAGACGGTCGCCGTCATGCACTCGCGCATGGGCCCCGGCGAGCGCTTCGACCAGTGGGACCGCATCCGTCAGGGTGCCGCGCGGGTGGTGGTAGGCGCGCGCAGCGCCCTGTTCGCCCCGGTCGGCTCGCTGGGCCTCATCATCATTGACGAAGAACACGAAGGCTCCTACAAGCAGGACTCGGCGCCGCGCTACGTGTCGCGTGACCTTGCGGCCTGGATGGCCGCGCAGAAGCGGGCGACCCTGGTCCTAGGCTCGGCGACCCCGTCTATCGAGGCGCTGTACCGGTGCAAGCACGACGAGGGCTGGCACCGCACGCTTTTGCCCGACCGCGTGAACGGGCGGCCGATGCCCGAGATCGTGGTGGTCGATATGGCGTGCGAGTTCGGCAGCGGCCACCGCTCGATGTTCTCCCGGCCCCTGGCCAAGGCCCTGTTCGAGGCCGTCGACGCCGGGCGCAAGGCGGTGCTCCTGCTCAACCAGCGGGGCTTCGCCCAGTTTGTTTTATGCCGCAGCTGCGGTTACGTGCCCGAGTGTCCCTCGTGCTCGCTGTCGCTCACCTACCATGAGCGGGGGAGCGTGCTTGCCTGCCACCACTGCGGCCACAAGGAGGCGCTTCCCCCGCTCTGCCCCGAATGCGAAAGCCCCTATCTCAAGAAATTCGGGGCCGGGACGCAGCGGGTCGAGGCCGAGCTTCGGGGCCTGCTCGAAGGCAGGCAGGCGACAATCGTGCGCATGGACGCGGACACCACCACTGCCAAAGGCGCCCACCAGCAGCTCTTGGAAGAGTTCGGCTCTGCCGGGCCCGCGGTGCTGCTCGGCACGCAGATGATTGCGAAAGGGCTCGATTTCGATGACGTGGTCTTGGTGGGGGTCGTCAACGCCGACACCATGCTGCGGCTTCCCGACTTCAGGAGTGCCGAGCGCACCTTCAACCTTGTCGAGCAGGTCGCCGGGCGGGCAGGGCGCGCCGAGCTCCCTGGGTGCGTCTTCGTGCAGACCTACGAGGCCGACTCCTACGCCATCCGCGCCGCTGCGGGCTACGACCGCAGGGCCTTCCTCGCCGAGGAGCTCTCCCGGCGCCGGGCGTTGGGCTACCCCCCCTTCGTCCGTCTCGCGAACGTCTTGCTCTGGGGCAAGAATGCCGAAGAGGTCAAGGAAGCAGCACGCGGGATATCCGCCGACATCGAGAAGCTGGTCTTCGATGTCGCGGGGCAGGGGTGGGCCTGCTTCGGCGCCGTGCCCTGTGTGCTGGCGAAGCTGCGCGACACCTACCGCTGGCATATCGTGGTGAAGGCCCCGGCAGGCGCAGACATCGCATCCGTCCTGCTCCCGCTCTTCCGCCGCCGCAAGCCCCACAAGACCGTGAGCGTAGCCGTAGACATCGACCCCGACGACCTGCTGTGACCGCTTTGAGACGGCTGGGAGCCTCCCGTGCAGGGTTGATGTGTGTTACAATGTGCAGTATCGGTTGTGGCAGGACAAGCCCAAAGAGGGGAGGATCGATGGCAACCCCTATTCCAAGGGCGGCCGCCCGTCGACAACTACAGAGGAACGTGGCGTTACCGGGTGGGGCGCTATCGCACTGTCACCGACATCCAAGACAACAGGCTGGAATCCTTGTGCTGGCAACCGACGACCATAAGAAAACCAACCGTGGGTAAAGGGTTCGCCGACAGCGCTTCGACAGGTGCTACCCAGACGGGTGCGCAGATCATCGTCCGCTCCCTCATCAAGCACGGGGTCGATGTGGTATTCGGTTATCCGGGCGGGCAGGTGCTCGATATCTATGATGAGCTCTACCAGCACAGCGGGCAGATAAGGCATGTCACAACCGCGCACGAGCAGGGTGCCGCACATGCAGCGGACGGCTATGCCCGGGCGACTGGCAAAGTCGGCGTCGTTATTGCGACTTCGGGCCCGGGTGCCACGAACCTTGTGACGGGGATCGCAACGGCCTACCTCGACTCTATCCCCCAGGTTGTCATCACGGGCAACGTCGACACGGCGCTTCTCGGCAAGGACAGCTTCCAAGAGATCGACATATTCGGGATAACCATACCCATCACCAAGCACAACTACATAGTCAAAGACGTTGCCGACTTGCCGGGGACGCTTGCCGAGGCCTTTGCTATCGCGTCGAGCGCACGTCCGGGCCCGGTGCTTATCGACGTGCCGCGCGACGTGCAGACAGCCGTCTGTGCAGTGCCGCTCCCCGAACCCTTCGGGAATGCGGCATCGGGCGAAAAGCCTCCGACCGAGGCCTTCTGCCCAGCTGCCCTCCAACGGGCAGCCGACCTCATCGCCGCCTGCGAGCGCCCCTATATCTATTGCGGCGGCGGCGTGCTGAGTGCGGGCGCTGGCAAACAGGTCCTTGCTTTCGCCGAGCATATCGACGCCGGCATCGGCTGCAGCATGATGGGCCTGACTGCCATCCCCGCCTCGCACCCGTGCAACCTCGGTATGACGGGCATGCATGGGCGCGAGGCATCCATTCGGGCACAGGCCCAGGCAGACGTGGTTATCGCCATCGGCGTGCGTTTCAGCGACCGTGCGACGGGCAACAATGCGCATTATACGGCAGGCAAGAGCTTCATCCACATCGACATCGACCCGGCCGAGATAGACAAGAACGTGGGTGTCGATGCCGCCCTTGCTGGTGAAATCCCTGCAGCCCTCGGCCATCTGATGGGAAGGCTTCCCGTTGTCAGGCGCGCCGCATGGCAAAAAAGGCTCGCCGCCCTGCGTGCGGACGAGGACGGCCACACACCTTCTACCTCCCGCCTGGATGCCCGGTTGCTCATCCGCGAGGTGCGCGCTCGCACCGATGACGACACCTTTGTCGTCACCGACGTGGGGCAGCATCAGATGTGGGTCGCCCAGAACTACCGCTTTGAGAAACCCCGCAGGTTTTTGACTTCGGGCGGCCTGGGCACGATGGGTTTTGGCCTCGGGGCTGCCATCGGCGCTTGCTTGGGCGCTAGCCTGACAACGCGGGCTCGGCCCAAGAAGACCGTCCTGTTCACGGGTGACGGCAGCTTCGGCATGAACCTCAACGAGATGGCAACGGCCGTCGCGCAAAGGCTCCCCATTGTCGTCATTGTCATGAACAACGGGGTGTTGGGCATGGTGCGCCAATGGCAGACGCTGTTCTTTGGCGGGCGCTATTCCCAGACCACCCTCGGGCGTGCGACCGACTTTGCCGCCCTGGCCCGCGCGTTCGGGGCAGAGGGACGTCGTGTCGAGGACCCAAAATCGCTCGCGGCGGCGCTCGATACGGCCTTTGCCGCGACGGGCCCCTACCTCATAGACTGCATTATCGACCCAGACGACCAGGTGCTCCCGATGATCCCCCCGGGCGGCACGGCCGGCGACATGCTGTTAGGCTGAGTCCGGGACAAGGGCCAAGGCGAAAGGAAGGACGGGCATGTCCGAGCAAAGGATAATCATCGGGGCGCTTGTGAACAACCACTTCGGCGTGCTCATGCGCATCACGGAGCTGTTCACGAAACGCTGTTACAACATCGACAGCCTCGAGGTCGGGGTGACGGACGACCCGGCGCTCTCGCGGATGACTATAGTCGCCACGGGTGACGCGCACACCGAGGTGCAGATAGTCCAGCAGCTCTCCAAGCTCCACGACGTGCGACGTGCGGCAATCATTCCCGTCGAGCGCGCGTCGGTGCGCGAGCATATGCTCATCAAGCTCAAGGTGGGCGCCAACACCAATGCGGCTCTTATGGCGATGATCAACTCGTATGGCGCGAAAGTGATAGACTTTTCCGCAGACACCCTCACTGCCGAGGTTACCGGGGCACCAGAGGGCAACGATGCTTTTATCGAGGCATCCCGGGACTACGGCATACTCGAAGTATGCCGCGCAGGCGTCCAGGCGCTCCACTGCGGCACCGAGTGCCTTTGAGGGCGGCAGGGGCAGGAACAGAAGCACGGCAACAAGCAACAGCACGGCAACAAGAGCAACAAGGAGCACGGCGCCAAAAGGAGTCAGGATGGCACAGCAGGTAAAGATATTTGACACGACCTTGCGCGACGGCGAGCAGGCCCCCGGCTGCTCGATGAACCTTGAGGAAAAGCTACGGGTCGCCCGCCAGCTCGAAGTGCTCGGCGTGGACGTCATCGAGGCAGGTTTTGCAGCGTCGTCTGCGGGGGACTTCGCGGCAGTCAAGGGCATTGCCGAGACGGCCAAGGAATGCACGGTCGCCTCCTTGGCACGCTCGGTCACATCCGACATCGACGCGGCCTTCGAGGCAGTGCGTGCTGCGGCGTCCCCCCGCATCCACCTGTTCATCGCGACTTCGCCCCTCCACATGAGACACAAGCTCAAGCGAAGGCCCGAAGAAGTGCTGGCAAGGGCCGTCGAGATGACGAAATACGCGAAAGGCCTCGTCTCGGATGTCGAGTTCTCCTGCGAGGACGCGACGCGCTCCGAGCGCCCCTTTGTGGCCGAGGTGCTGCGTGCGGTCATCAAGGCGGGCGCCACCACGGTCAACATCCCCGACACGGTGGGCTACTCAACGCCTGCCGAGATGGCGGATCTCGTCGCCTGGCTCAAGGCCCACGTCGAGGGCATCGATGCCGTCGACCTCTCGGTGCACTGCCACAACGACCTCGGCATGGCGGTCGCCAACTCGCTTGCCGGCGTGCATGCAGGCGCAACGCAGGTCGAATGTGCGGTCAACGGCATCGGCGAGCGTGCGGGGAACGCCGCACTTGAGGAAGTGGCCATGGCGCTCGCGACGCGCGCGGACTACTACAGGGCCTCCACGCGGCTCGACACCACCCAGATATACCGCACCAGCAGGCTTGTGTACAGCATGATCGGGCAGACGGTTCCGCTCAACAAGCCCATTGTGGGGACCAACGCCTTCTTGCACGAGAGCGGCATCCACCAGCATGGCGTCTCGGCGAAGCGCAGCACCTACGAGATCATGACGCCGGAATCCGTTGGCATCCATCAAAGCAGCATGGTGCTCGGCAAGCATTCCGGCCGCCATGCCTTCGAGGCACACCTGCGCGAGCTCGGCTACAGGCTCACCTCCGAGGAAGTCGCGGGGCATTTCGAGTCCTTCAAACAGATATGCGACAAGAAGAAGGCAGTGAGCGATTCTGACCTTGCGGCAATCGTGAACAACCGTTTGCCCGCTGACGGCGCACACTACCTCCTTGAGAACTTCGATGTGCACTCCGGCAAGGAGACAACGGCCGTGGGCGTTATCAGCTTAGGCAGCAACGGGGAGTCCTTCGAGGAAGTCTCGCTGGGCGACGGGCCCGTCGATGCCGCCTACAATGCCATCGACAAGATAATGGGCATGGAGGAAAACGAGCTTATCGGCTATTCCATCAACGCGACCTCGGACGGCAAAGACGCGCTGGGCGAGGTCGTGGTGAGGCTCCGTAACGGCGACAGGCTTGCCACAGGGCGCGGGCTTTCGACCGACATCATCGAGTCGAGCATCCTTGCCTACCTCAACGCCGCCAACAAGCTGCTCGAAGCGGGGTGGGGCATATGACAGCGCCTTCCCGCATAACCATCCTCGACTCGACCCTGCGCGACGGGGCGCAAGGACAGGACATATCGTTCTCGGTCAACGACAAGCTGCGCATAGTCGAGCTGCTCGACGCCTTCGGGCTCGATTTCATCGAGGCGGGCAACCCCGGCTCAAACCAGAAGGATGCGGCATTCTTCGAGCGTGCGGGCTCCCTGTCCCTCAAGAACGCACAGCTTTGCTCGTTTGGGGCCACGCGCCGCTGCAACACTGCGGTCGAGGAGGACGAGAACATACAGTCCCTGCTTGCCGCCGATACGCCCGTCGTGGTCATCTTCGGCAAAAGCTCGCTTCTGCATGTGACCGAGATACTCAAGACCACGCCCGAAGAGAACCTGCGGATGATCTCCGAGACGGTGGCCTTCCTCAAGGCACGGGGCAAGACGGTCATCTTCGATGCCGAGCACTACTTCGACGGATACTTTGCAGACGCGCGGGGTGCCGCATACGCCCTGAGTACGCTTGCCGCCGCCTGCAGCACAGGCGCCGACATCGTCGTCTTATGCGACACCAACGGCGGTATGCTGCCGTCCCAGGTCTTCGAGGCGACCTGCGCGGCGGCCGGGGAGCTGCCCGCCTCGGTGCCGCTGGGCATCCACGCCCACAACGACTCGGGCTGCGCCGTGGCGAACTCCCTCATGGCGCTTGAGGCGGGCGCGACGCACGTGCAGGGCACCTTCATCGGCTTCGGCGAGCGCTGCGGCAACGCTGACCTTACCGCCATCCTGCCTGCTGTCAAGCTCAAGATGGGGCGTGAGTGCGCAGGCACGCTGGAACGCCTCAGCGTGACGGCGAACGCGGTGGCCGAGATATCCAACGTCATCCTTCCCAGCACCAAACCCTATGTGGGCGCGAGCGCCTTTGCCCATAAGGCGGGCATGCACACCGACGGCGTGCTCAAGAACACGGTCTCCTTTGAGCATATCGACCCCGCCTCGGTGGGCAACGAGCGGCATTTCTTGGTCTCAGAGGTTGCGGGGCGCACCGGCGTGCTCGACAGGGTGCGCGGCTTTGCGCCCGAGCTCGCCAAGGGCTCGCCCGCCCTTGCGGCCATCCTGGAGCGCCTGAAGGCGCTTGAGTACGCGGGCTACCAGTTCGAGGCGGCCGACGCGAGCTTCGAGCTCATGGCAAAGCGGGTGCTAGGGACCTATGCCCCGCACTTCATGGTGACCTTCTACAAGACGATGGGGGAGTTCCCCGCCGGCACCGACGGCCTGCCCTCGACGGCGACCATCGAGATAGAGGTCGACGGCAGGACAGAGATTGCGGCGGCAAAGGGGCGTGGGCCCGTCCATGCGCTCGACAGCGCCCTGCGCAAGGCCTTGGTGGTGTTCTACCCGCAGCTCAACGATATGCAGCTCGTGGACTACAAGGTGCGTGTGCTTGAGCAGAAGGCGGCCACGGCGGCCTCGGTGCGCGTCCTCATCGAGAGCACCGACGGGCACTCGAACTGGACGACCATCGGCGTTTCCGACGATATCCTGGAGGCAAGCTTCACCGCCCTGGTGGACTCCCTGGAATACAAGCTGGCGAAAGCCGACCAGGACTGAATACCGAGGCGTTCTTGCACCCCTCCCGTCATCGCCACGATACCCCCATCATTGCCAGGAGGCCCCCCGCCGTCGATATGACCTCTGTCATTGCGGGCCTGACCCCCAGTCCGCCCCGCGCGTCATTGCTTGACCCACGATCTTCTCTGGACAGGTTGCGAGCCAGCCCCCAACAGAGCAAGCCATCCGCAGAACGCCTCAGGAGGCCTGCCTGTCCTTGGAGAGGGATTTCCTCACCAGGGCCCCGAGGGCCACACCGATGAGGGCGGGGACGAAGGAGAAGAACAGGGCGAAGGAAGACAGCGTTGCGAACCCGAACACGAGGCAGGGGATGAGAAGCCCGCAGGCGCCGAACACAAAGGGGTAGAGCCACATCAGAAAGCCGTCGCCGTTCCCTAAGAAGATGCCGACGGCCAGCGAGGTTATCGGCATGATGAAATAAAAGGCCGTGATGCTGTAGCCCATCTCGTTTCCAACTATGAGGCTGGATGCCCCCCACAGGGCAATCACCAGGAATATGCCTGCGGTGATGCCAAAGCAGATAAGGGAGAGCTTCTTGCGCTTGTCCATTTCGTTCCTCCTGGTTCGTGACCTGCTTCCAGCTTATCATACGAGGGTGCCTCGTGCCTCGGGAAGGTGAAGCTTCCCTCAATCACGGGTGCTTGGCAATCCTTTTCCATGGATCAAGCCATTAAGGTTTCTCGCCCGGGTCTTCTTGAGTCAAGCTTTTCCCTTTGCTACAATCCAAAGAACACGGGCAGGCTCTCTCCTGCTTTTATGGTCAGCTACAAGCACTGACTCGGTCAGTGTTGCGCTCCTATGACGGCGATAGTCGATGGATATGAGAAAGGAAGGCTGCCATGGTTCTGAAAGCGGCGTACATCGTTGCGCATCCGCCTTTGGCCGTTCCGGAGGTCGGGCGGGGCGAGGAACGGGGGATTGCCGACACCATCGGGGCATACCGCGAGGTGGCGCGGCGTGTTGCGGCGCACAGGCCCGACACCGTCCTTTTCATCAGCCCGCATACCGCTTATTACGGCGACTGGATCTACCTCGCAGGCGGCCAGCGTGCCCACGGCAGCTTCGCCGAGTTCGGGGCTCCGGGCATCTCTTTCAGCCTGCAATACGACACCGGGTTCAGGGATGCGCTCGATGGCGCGGCGGCCTCGGCAGGCGTCCGGGCCGGCTGCGTGACCGACAAGGCCCGCGAGCTCGACCACGGGGTGTTGGTGCCCCTGTACTTCATCGCCCAGGAGCTGCCCCCCTCTTCCTACCGCGCCCTTTGCATCGGCGGGTCGGGGCTTCCCGCAGAAGAGCTCCTTGCCTTCGGCCGCTGCCTTGCCCGCGTCGCCGCCGAAAGGGAGGGTGCGGCGGTCCTCGTTGTGAGCGGGGACCTCTCCCACAAGTTGAAGGCTGACGGCCCCTACGGCTTCGATCCCGCAGGTCCGCTCTTCGATGCGGCATTCGGCGAGGTGGTGCGCTCGGGAAAGCCCCTGGGCTTCGCCGGGCTCGACCCGAAGACTTGCCGGGATGCGGCAGAATGCGGCCTTTCGGGCTTTATCATGCTGGCCGGCGCACTTGACGAGACAGAGAGGCTGGGGAAAGGCCCCTTCTCTTCCGAACTGCTTTCCCTGGAGGGGCCCTTCGGCGTAGGGTACGGCATGGCGGCCTTTGAGGGTGGACAAGGGGAGGGTGGACAAGGGTACGTATAATTCGTCCATCCAAAGAATGTACAGTGGACAAGGGTACGCAGGATGGACGAATTATACGTACCCTTGTCCACCCTTGTCCACCCGTACGACAAAGTAAGGCAGGTGATGGCATGACAGGCATGACAGGTACGGCAGGCGCCACACACGGCGCTGTCTCAAAGGACCCCTTGGTGGCCCTTGCGCGGGAGACGATAGGGCGTTACCTGCGCACGGGGAAGAGGCCGTCCGCCCCCGACCTCCCCGGCGACCTGCCAGAAAGGGCAGGGTGCTTCGTTTCCGTGCACCTGGTGTCGACCGGGGAGCTGCGCGGCTGCATCGGGACTATAGAGCCGACCCGCAAGAGCCTTGCCGAAGAGGTGATCCAAAACGCGGTCTCGGCGGCGGTGCGCGACCCGCGCTTCCCCCGGATAGGCGAAGGGGAGCTCGACGACCTTGCCATCAACGTCGATGTGCTCTTCCCGGCAGAGGTCGCGTGTGCGGGCGACCTCGACCCGAAGCGCTACGGGGTCATTGTCACCCAGGGCAACAGACGCGGCCTGCTGCTCCCCGACCTCGAAGGGGTCGACACGGTCGCCGAACAGCTCGCCATCGCGTGCATGAAGGCGGGCATCGACCCCGCAGGCACCTTCGACATCGAGCGCTTCGAGGTGGTGCGGCATATCTGAGCGGTGGACAACTCAGCAGGTGGACACAGTACCGTCCTCTGTCCACCCCCGGTGTGCGATATGCCCGCACCACTGTGTGCTTGCTCCTGGGAAGCTCGGCATCTGTGGTGTGCGCGGCCTGCGTGGCGGCCAGGTGGTAGCCTTAAGTTATGGACAATCGACCGGCCTGGCGCTCGACCCCATCGAGAAGAAGCCGCTTGCCTGCTTCCACCCGGGCTCCCGGATCCTTTCCTACGGCAGCTTCGGCTGCAACATGCGCTGCCCCTTCTGCCAGAACAGCGGCATCTCGACGGCTCGCGCCGATGCCCCGCCGCCCGCGGTGCCCCTGCCGCCCGAGGATCTGGTCGCCCACGCGCTCAGCCTCAAGGCGCAGGGCAACATCGGCATCGCGCTCACCTACAACGAGCCCTTCGTCGCCTGGGAGTACCTGATGGACAGTGCGCGGTGTGCCCGCCGCGCCGGCCTTCTGACGGCGGTCGTCACGAACGGCTATGTGGCCCGCGAGGCCTGGGAGGCGGCGCTGCCCCTCATCGACGCCGCCAACATCGACCTCAAGTGCTACACGGAAGAGGGCTACGAAGCCCTCGGCGCACCCGGCGGCCTGGGCATCGTGAAGGGTTCCATAGCATCTGCCCATGCGGCGGGAGTGCACGTCGAGGTGACCACGCTTCTTGTTCCGGGGCTTTCCGACGACGAGGACGCATTCAGGGAAGAATGTGCCTGGCTTGCGGCGCTCGACCCCGGGATACCCCTGCACATCACCCGCTTCTTCCCCTGCCACCAGGCCTCAGACTTACAGCCCACCTCAATCAAGCTGATGCGCCGCTTTAAGCAGATAGCCGACTCCCATCTCGCCCGCGTCTACCTCGGCAACGTCTGACAGGGCGGACACAGCACCGTCCCTGTCCACCCGCGCATGTTGCCGCCTCATATCTTGGGATTCCTGTTATAGGTTTTGGAAACGAGCCCCTTTACCGTTTTCCTTGCTTTTTTGTTTTTGAGCCTCTTAAAAGTCTTCAGGTTCATGCAACGCTTAGCCCAGAGCATAACGTAGTCCCAGAAACAATCCCTCAACCGCAGACCATCCCCTAGGAAGAAACCCCAACTTGTCCCATGGTCCTGCCTAAGGGCGCCACTGCCCTTGGATTGAGCCCAAGCTACCTCTATCACCACGGTGCTCGGTGGGGAAGGCAGATATGGTAGAATAACGAAAGCGGGATACATGGACAGAGGGTGTCGAGATACTTATCCAAGATAAAGGTGGCGTATGCAGGCAAGACTATGTAGGTTGCTTCTCGGTTTGGCGCTGTGCTTTTCATTGCTGCCCCTGGCGGGCACGGCTGCGTGGGCCGATGAAGGAAGGCTTGACGGCGTGGTCCTCGAACAAGGTGTTGAAGCCGATGTCGGCACAGCCGCCGGCAACGAGGCTACAGGGCCGGAAGGCAGGCCCGGCGCCGATGCGGCAGGCCCGGCTGCCGATGATGAGGGCGACGTCCCTGAGGATGGCAGCGGACAGGGGAGCGAAGGGCTCCCCGAAGATGGTGCAGAAGAGGGAGAGGATTCCCCACCTGCGATTGAGCTTGCCGCCGCGACCTACTCCATAGAGTACCGCGCCCACGTCGCCATGGCCGGCTGGCAGGGCTGGGTCGCCGGCGGCAAGGCTGCCGGCACCACCGGCAAGTCGCGCTCGATAGAGGCGCTTGAGATCAGGCTCAAGGGCACC
>Ga0082212_10000107_pt1 | contig 122099 bp, 104 predicted proteins | sample TergutNt197P3_FD_71548 | JGI IMG/M metagenome (GOLD analysis project Ga0082212, IMG submission 71548) | Neocapritermes taracua P3 segment gut microbial communities from Petit-Saut dam, French Guiana - Nt197 P3 | ecosystem: Host-associated > Arthropoda: Insects > Digestive system > Gut ...
GGTTTGATACCCAGCCAGCGCTTGCGTCCGGCCTTGCCCAAATTTACATTCCGCTGGTCCGGATTGGAAACCGCTCCGACCGTCGCGAGACAAGTTGAATGAACCTTGCGCAATTCGCCGCTGTTCATTTTAATCTGCGCATAGACACCGTCCTTACCCATCAGCTGAGCATAGCACCCCGCCGAACGGGCCAGTTGTCCGCCCGCGCCCGGCTTTAATTCCACATTATGCACGATTGTACCAATCGGCATATTTTTCAAAGGCATCGCATTGCCCGGCTTAATATCTTCCTGAGTACCGGAAATAACAATGTCGCCAACGTTTAAATTGCGCGGCGCCAGGATATAAGCCTTTTCACCATCCTTGTATTCAAGCAAAGCGATAAAGCCCGTACGGTTCGGATCGTATTCCAAGCGTGTGACAGTTGCCGGAATGCCGGTCTTTTTGCGCTTGAAATCGATCAAGCGGTATTTTTGCTTATGCCCGCCGCCTTGGTGCGGAACAACGACATGGCCGAAGTTATTGCGCCCGCCCTTGGATTTCTTTCCAACGGTCAAGGACTTTTCCGGCTTGCCGCGATGCAGCCCGGACTTGTCAACCGCTACGCGTCCGCGCATTCCTGGTGTAACTGGTTTATACTGTTTCAGTGCCATTTCTTCTTACCTTTACTAAACTTTGACAATAACATCGCGAAGGATTATCTGCCAGAGTTATGCGCTTGCCATTTCTATTTTGTCGCCGGCTTTCAGCGTTACGTACGCTTTCTTCACGGTCTTGGTTTTGCCTGCGGCGCCGTGAAAGCGTTTGCCTTTCACCTTGCCTTTTTGGTTTACGATATTCACTTTTTCGGGCGAGACATTATATATTGCCTTGATTGCTTTCGCAACTTCCCTTTTGCCTGCACGCGCGTCAATCTCGAACGCCATTGCGCCGGCCTCCGCCATTTTGGCAGACTTTTCCGAAATTATCGGACGACGCAGGATGTCATAGGTACCCGCCGTCGCAGCGACTTTCTTCTTGTCCGCCGTAGCCTTGGCGGAGGAGGATTCGGTTTTGACTTCTTTTACTTTCTTTTCTGCCATATCTTATGACCTTTCTTTACTGTTTTGTCCGCTGGTTCGCAACAGCAACCTTGAAACTATTTCTTGCAGACGTCAATCCTTCTATTACAAATATAGGATCTTTTTCTGTCAGTGCCTGCTCTAATACCCGCCGTATTCCATAAACAATCTCTTGATTGTTATTAAAATTATAATTGTTTAACGATTTCCTATTAACTCCTAACACCAATTCCAATGCGTTTGAACAAAGATTTGCATACTCCACAATTCCTTCTACAGATATAGTGTATAAACGATGAGTTTCTTTGTTGCTGTCAAATTTTATATTTTTTGCAGCAACAGAAAATCTTGTATCGCCATGCATACTTTTGTAAAAGGTTGCCATGTTATTCTCCTAATCTTTTTTCAATCGCTTTCACGCTGTCCGCCGTCAAGACCAGATTCTTGTGCTTTATAATATCCAAGACATTCAAGCCCATCGTCGGCAGGACGTCAATGTGCGCGATATTCGCGACGGACTTCTTGAAATTCGTATCCAACGCGTCCGCGCCCACGAACAAAGCCGATTCCAGCTTCAATTTTTTCAGCGCTTTCGCCGCGGTCGCGGTTTTGGACTCTTTCATTTTTTCGGAATCGATAATGATCAATTCGCCGTTTTTCGCCCTCAAAGACAAGGCCATTTTCAAGCCCAGCGCGCGAATCTTTTTCGGCAGGTCAATATTGTGGTCGCGCAGAACCGGCCCGTGAACGACTCCGCCGCCGCGCATATGAACGTTAGTCTTTTCACCCTGGCGCGCGTGTCCGGTCTTTTTCTGCTTGAACGCTTTCTTGGAAGAACCCGCGACATCGGATACGGTTTTAACCAAGTGAGTGCCTTGGCGCGCGTTCGCACGTTGCCACACCACTACGCGATGCAGGATATCCGCCCGCGGCTCCACACCGAAAATGCCGTCCGCCAAATCAATCTTGCCGACCGCTTTCCCGTCAAAATTTATAATGTCAATCTGCATGATTATTCACCCTGCCCTTCCTTGTCCGCCGGAGCTTCAGCGGAGGCGGATTCCGCCGCCGGTGTTTCTTCAACAACTTTTTCTGCAACAACAGTCTCTGCGGGCGAATGATTATTCGCCCCTACGGGTTCGGCGTTCTTCGTCGGAACCGGCAAATCTTTATGTTCTTTCTTCGCCGCATCCGTTACCAAGACGAACGTTCCGTTCGCGCCCGGCACCGCGCCTTCGATGAAAATCAGATTATCTTCCAAATCAACGCCGAAAACTTTCAAGTTCTGAACGGACACAATTTCATTCCCCATTTGCCCGGCCATCTTTTTGCCTTTCAGCACGCGGCCCGGCCATTCGCGCATACCCGTGCCGCCCAAAGAACGATGCGCCTTCAGAACGCCGTGAGTCGCTTCCTTTCCGCCGAAGTTATGGCGTTTCATTGCGCCTTGAAATCCTTTGCCCTTGGACGTTCCCTGAACATCGACGAACTGTCCCGCAATAAAATGCCCCGCTGACAACGCTGTGCCAACAGGGATAATGCAATCTGGTGAAACGCGGAACTCGCAAACTTTGCGGAATGGCTTTATGCCCGCCTTTTGCGCGGCAACCAGCTGAGGTTTTGCAACGTGCTTTTCTTTCGCTTCGCGCAAGCCCAAGACATTGGCCTCGTAGCCGTTCTTGTCCATGGTGCGGTTGCCGACGACCTGGCAGTCGCCGACTGACAGAACGGTGACGGCGTGCGCCGTACCCGCGTCGTCGTACAAGCGCGTCATGCCTATTTTAGTTGTTATCAATCCCGAACGCTTCATTTTAAATGCCTTTTATAATTTAATCTTCACGTCAACTCCGGACGCCAAATCCAACTTCATCAAGGCATCGACTGTCTGAGGGGTTGGATCAACAATATCTACGACCGCTTTATGATTGCGGATTTCGAATTGTTCGCGGGATTTCTTATCCACATGAGGCGAACGGTTGACCGTAAACTTCTGAATCAAGGTCGGCAAACGAACCGGACCCACGACATCCGCGCCCGTGCGCTTTGCCGTTTTTACGATTTCATCAACCGCTTCGACCAGAATTCTGTGATCGAATGCCGTTAATTTAATACGAATCTTTGACGCTGGTACCATTTTCGTTTCCTTTTTGAGGTAGGAGGTTGAAGGTAGGAGGTTGGAGGTAATCAACTACCTCCTACCTTCAACCTCCTACTTCCAACCTTATTTGAGTATTTTCGACACAACTCCCGCGCCGACAGTGCGTCCGCCTTCGCGGATAGCAAAGCGACGGCCCTCGTCCATAGCAATTGGAGCAATCAGCTTCACGGTGATGCGGACGTTGTCGCCCGGCAGAACCATTTCTTTGTCTTTCGGCAATTCGATAGTTCCGGTAACGTCGGTCGTGCTGAAGTAGAACTGCGGACGATAGTTGCTGAAGAACGCCGTGTGGCGGCCGCCTTCGTCTTTCGTCAGAATATAGACTTCGGCTTCAAAGTCCGTATGCGGAGTAATGGAACCCGGCTTGCAGATAATCTGTCCGCGCTCCACATCTTCTTTCTTGGTGCCGCGCAGCAACAGGCCCACGTTGTCGCCAGCCTGGCCTTCGTCCAGCAATTTGCGGAACATTTCAACGCCGGTGACGGTCGTTTTGGTCGTCGGACGCAGCCCCACGATTTCAACTTCCTCGCCGACTTTGACGATGCCCGATTCGATACGGCCGGTAACCACGGTACCGCGGCCGGTAATGGAGAACACGTCTTCAATCGGCATCAGGAACGGCTTGTCAACCGGGCGTTCCGGCATCGGGATAAAGGTATCGCATGCGTTCAGCAGGTTGTCGATGGATTCCTTGCCCAGCCCGTCGCTCTTGCCTTCGACGGCGGAAACGGCGGAGCCGCGGATAATCGGAGTCTTTTCGCCGTCAAAATTGTTGGCGGACAGCAACTCGCGCAGTTCCATTTCGACCAGCTCCAGCAATTCCGAGTCATTCGCCAAGTCGCACTTGTTGAGATACACGACGATCTTCGGAATACCGACCTGACGCGCCAGCAGGATGTGCTCGCGAGTCTGAGGCATCGGGCCGTCGGTGGCCGCGCAGACCAATATCGCGCCGTCCATCTGGGCCGCGCCGGTAATCATGTTTTTGACATAGTCCGCGTGTCCCGGGCAGTCGACGTGCGCATAGTGGCGGGTTTCGGTTTCATATTCCACGTGAGCGGTGTTGATTGTTATGCCGCGCGCTTTTTCTTCCGGCGCGTTGTCGATTTCCGCAACGCCTTTCTTCGCGTCGGCGCCGATGCCATAGTAATGCACTATGGCCGCGGTCAGCGTGGTTTTGCCGTGGTCAACGTGGCCGATTGTGCCGATGTTGACGTGCGGCTTGCTTCTTACGAACTTTTCTTTTGCCATTGTTTTCTCCTTTGGCTAGTTTTTTTGTTTACTCAAATTTGTTTATTTCGTCATTTTCTTGATAACTTCATCCGCGACGCTCTGCGGGACGTCGTCATAGTGCGATAATTCCATATAAGGACTCGCGCGGCCCTGCGACAGAGAACGAAGCGTTTTCACATACCCGAACAACTGGGCCAAAGGCACATAAGCCGACACCAACTGATTACCAAACTGAGTGTCTATGCCGTTAATCTGCCCGCGGCGGCTGTTAAGGTCTCCAATGATGTCGCCGACGTATTCTTCCGGAGTAGTGACCGCAAGTTTCATAATCGGTTCCAGCAACTTTGGCGACGCCTTTTTCATCGCTTCGCGAAAAGCTGCGCGCGCCGCTATTTCAAAGCATAACACATTGGAGTCCACTTCGTGATACTTTCCGTCTATCAATGTAGCCTTGAAATCCACCGTAGGATAGCCGATCAGAACGCCCGTCTGCTGCGCTATCTTCAATCCCTTTTCGACGCCGGGGATGTATTCTTTCGGAATCGCGCCGCCGACGATTTTGTTCTCGAACTCATAGCCCTGGCCCGGTTCGCGCGGCTCGAACAAGATTTTAACCTGCGCGTATTGGCCCGATCCGCCGGACTGCTTTTTATGAGTGTATTCTTCTTCGATTGCGCGGCGGAAAGTTTCGCGATACGCGATGCGCGGTTCGCCAACGCTGACATCGACCTTGAACTCGCGCAACAAGCGGTCGACCAAGATTTCCAAGTGCAATTCGCCCACCCCAGACAGAATAGTTTGGCCGGATTCCTGGTCTACGGACACGCGGAAGGAAGGGTCTTCTTTCGCCAGCGCCTGCAAGCCCAATGACATCTTTTCAATGTCGGCCTTGGTTTTCGGTTCCACTGCGATGCTCATAACAGGTTCCGGCACGTGAATGGATTCTAGGATGATCGGCTTCGACTCGTCGCACAAGGTGTCGCCGGTAATCGTTTCTTTCATTCCGACCAGCGTTATGATGTCGCCGGCTTCGGCTTCTTTGATTTCTTCGCGAGTGTTCGCATGCATCAGCAGCATGCGCCCGACGCGCTCGCGCTTGTCGCGCGTCGCGTTATATATATAAGATCCAGCATTCAGCTTGCCCGAATAAATACGGATAAACATCAGGTTTCCGACAAACGGATCGTTCGCAACTTTGAACGCCAGCGCGGAAAACGGCTCGGTCACATCAGGCCGGCGTGAATCTTCAGTCTCGCCGTCCATCTTTGTTCCCTTGATCGCCGGAATATCCAGCGGAGACGGCAAATAATCAACAATCGCGTCTATAAGCGGTTGAATACCTTTGTTCTTGAACGAAGAACCGTTCATTATCGGATTAAAGGCTTGGGTAATCGTGCCCTTGCGTATCAGCTTTTTGATAGTCGCGACATCCGGCTTGGTGCCTTCCATATACGCTTCCATTGCCGCGTCGTCCAAAGTGACGATTTCTTCAATCAATTTTTCATGCAGCTCTTCGGCTTTTGCTTTCAAGTCTTCCGGAATCGAGCCGATAACCGGCTCTTTGCTTATATCGTTGTCATCCCATGTGATGGCGCGCATTTCCACGATGTCGACGACGCCTTGATAAGCGCTTTCCGCGCCAATCGGGAAATTGATGACCAGCGGGTTCGCTCCCAAACGCTCGCGTATCATATCCACGCAGCGGAAGAAGTCTCCGCCGACGCGGTCCATCTTATTGATAAAGCAAATACGGGGAACGCCATATCTGTCGGCTTGGCGCCACACGGTCTCGGTTTGGGGCTGCACGCCCGACACGGATTCGAATACCGCGACCGCGCCGTCCAGAACGCGCAAGCTGCGCTCCACTTCCATGGTGAAATCCACGTGCCCGGGAGTGTCGATCAGGTTGATGCGATGCTCGCGCCAGAAACAAGTCGTCGCAGCGCTGGTAATGGTGATTCCGCGCTCCTGCTCTTGCGCCATCCAGTCCATAGTCGCGGCGCCGTCGTGCACTTCGCCGATTTTATGAGTTTTTCCGGTAAGATACAATATGCGCTCGGACGTAGTGGTTTTACCCGCATCAATATGCGCCATAATTCCAATATTGCGATACATATCCAAAGTTACATATTTTCCAACTGCCATTTGTTATCCCTTAATGCCTTTACCAACGGAAATGCGCGAATGCCTTGTTCGCATCCGCCATCTTATGAGTGTCTATCTTTTTCTTGAACGCGGCGCCCTGCCCGTTCAAGGCATCGCGCATTTCCGCGAACAAGCGGTCTTCCATGGAACGCTCGCCTCGTTTGCGCGAGAACTGTACCAGCCAGCGCAAGGCCAAAGTCTGCTGTCTGTCTTTGCGAACTTCGACCGGAACCTGATAGGTCGCGCCGCCGACGCGGCGGCCTTTTACTTCGACCGAAGGCTTCAGCGCGTCAACTACATCCAGGAACGCCGTCAGCTCGTTTTGGTCTTTCGCAATTTTCTTCAGCTTTTCCAACGCGCCATAAACGATGTTTTCCGCAACTTCTTTCTTGCCGTCCCACATGATGACATTGATGAGTTTCGCGATGACCAGGTTTCCATATTTGGAATCCGGCAGAATTTCACGTTTAGTTGCTCTATTGCGTCTGGACATTATTTGTTTCCTTTTTCTTCACTCGGTTTTCCGAATTACTCAACCGCAGGTCGCGGTTGCTGGTTAATTATGCTTTTTTGGTTTTTGCTCCGTACAGCGAGCGGCTTTGTTTTCTTGCATTAACGCCCTGGGTATCCAGCACGCCGCGTATGATGTGGTATTTGACACCCGGCAAGTCCTTGACCCTGCCGCCGCGAATCATGACAACGGAGTGCTCTTGCAAGTTATGACCTTCGCCCGGGATGTAAGCGGTGACTTCGCGCCCGTTCGCCAGCTTTACGCGAGCGACTTTACGCTGAGCCGAATTCGGCTTTTTCGGGGTAGTCGTATAAACGCGGGTGCAGACGCCGCGCTTTTGCGGGCATTCCTTCATATCCGGCGATTTGGAACGATTCGCGATTTTTTTGCGCGGTTTCCGAATCAGTTGCTGTATCGTTGGCATCAATAAATCTCTTTGTTTTTCGCGGCTTTCCCGACGAATTTTTTTGCATAAAACCTGCCCTCCCAACTTATCTCAACGGGGTAATCCGTGATTATAAATTGGTCAAAAGTCGCAGATTTCTGTGCTTTTTGCTGTTCCTTGATTACACGGAAAGCGCATATACTATAAAGCCAAACCATTGGCTTGTCAAGGAAAAGTTCAAGATTTTCCCATTTGTTCCCCCTGCAAAAAAACTTTGACAGACAAAACAAGTATGCAAGGTCAGGACTCATTAAATTATTCGTATCTTATGAAAGTTTTTACCCGTCAATCCCGGGATATCAATGGGTTGCCATTCAAAGTCAGAATCCGAAATCTGGTGCGCAGATAATATGCGCATTCGATACCCATCATTTTTCTTCATCAAAACACCCGCCCCAACCCAATGTTTTGCAACAGAGCTGGGCGTGGTTCCTATTTCAACATAAATCCCAGAAGGCACGGGATCCGCCGATAACAGGACCTTGTCTTTGCGTCCGTGATGATATTTAGGCTCCTTTTTTGTGGCCGAAAATGCGTTATGCAGCTGCATAACCTTTTCACGCCACAGCGGATCTTGGCCCTGATCCGGCAATAACCTGACGTTCAATTCAATTTTTTCTATTTGCTTTTCCGATAATTCCGGCAAAGGGGTAAGCTCTAAATTCTTTTGCAAAGATTTCCAAAATGCCTCTGGGGTTTCAAATAGCTGACTTACCTTGGTCATTTTGAGATCAAAATTATCGGGCAAAAACTTTTTTACAAAGTTCATAACTTCTTGGAAAGAATCGCCGTATGCGACCAATTCGTCCGCGGTTAAATTATTCAGCTTTTCATCAATCAGGTCGTCCACAAACAAGTCCAGTTCCACCCCCGGCGCATATATCGCGCAAATTTCAGACAATGATTTTGCACAATACATCAAAAAGAACAATTCCGCCCAATCAGCATACGGCGCCTCGCTCAGGCGCCATAATTTATATAAACCCTGCGGAAAAAGAAACTTAAGTCTAGTTTGCGTCCGAACCGCCATACCAATCGTGTCGCGAACAGAATCCGTTAGTTGCTGGGATATAGGAAACTGTCTAAATTTTTTTGATATAATAATTTGTAAAATTTTGTCAGTCAAAACATCATCAGCTTGACAAATCGCCGGGGGGGGTAAATTGCACGGCATTGGGTTACGTTTCAAAGACTCAAGGTTTTGCATAATAAAGTCAGATGCAGTCATGATATTTAACCTCCAAAATAAAGTTTAAAGATGGGGCGAATGACGGGATTCGAACCCGCGACATCCAGTACCACAAACTGGCGCTCTAACCAACTGAGCTACATCCGCCATAAAAACAAATTTTGATCGGCCCGACCTTCGCCCGTTGGGCTACGATTGAGCGTTTGCGATTATAAATTATTTTTACCCCTATGCAAGATAAAAAACGCCGAAACAAATTCCCCTTCACTTGAGCGAAGGGGAATTCGCTCCTATAAACACAATTCCTCTCATCCGTTATAATCGTATTATGACTTGGGTTCATTTATTATTTGGTGCGGTGATGATGCTGATAGGGGGCGACTGGCTGGTGCGCGGAACTGTCGGGATCTCGCGCCGTCTTGGTTTATCCGAATTCATAATCGCAGTCGTTATTATTGGTATTGGGACCAGCACTCCGGAGCTCTTCGTATCCATAATATCCGACAACCGAGATTTGGGAACCCTGGTCATCAGCAACAACATATCCTCCAACATCGTAGATATCTGGGGCGTCATAGGTATAGGCGCTTTTCTATCTCCGATAATCCTTAACGGGCGGCGGCATATGGCGGATTTTATTTTCGTTTGGGTTGCGACTTTGGTTATGACCGTGATGTGTATGTTCAGCGTCATAGGCTGGATTGACGCGATTATCCTATATGGCATCTTCGCGGCGTATCTGTGGTACGCGATAAAGAACGTAAAGGAAAAGCCCGCGCAGCTTGACGGCGGGACTTCGGACGCGGCGGCGGTTTACGAATCAGGTTCCAGAATCAATTACCGCCCTATTTTTGGAGAACGCATGGTTCCATACAAGGGCATACCTGCCCCGATTGGCGGGCAAGCTTCCGTTATCCGGCGGCACTATGACTTTCTTTATGACAACGCGCTATTCCGTTTTTTCCAGCATAGCGTTCCTGGGCTTATATTTTTAACCCTGCTGGGCATAGGGCTGGTGTACCAAGGGTCCGAGGTTTTTATGGACGCGTTACAAATCATAGCGCGTATGGACCATCTGGACCAGACTTTGGCCGGGATATTGATAGTAGGCCCCGGAACGTCTATGCCTGAACTGATAGTCACGATTCTGGCCGCCATACGCCGGCGGCCTCAAATAGCGATCGGAAACATTCTGGGGTCTAATCTGATGAATATAGCGCTTGTAGTGCCGACAGGGGCAATCTTGATGGATCTGCCTCTGACAAAACACCTTTCGCATTTTGATGTCTGGGCGATGGTTTTGGCGTTGGCGATGCTGACGCTGAACTTGTTCGTATGGAAGCGCATATCGCGCTGGACCAGCGTGCTGTACATGAGCCTGCTGGTAATCTATATGTACTGGGCGGTGGTGTGGCGTTAACTTTTAAGTCTCATCTTAAGCAATTCATACGCTTTCTTTATTTCGCGGATTTCATTAATTTCAATACCTTGTGCTTTGGCTTCTTCAATCAGCCTTGCTTTTTCCTGCAGAATTTCTTCATTGGATTTGTCTGCAAAGTCCTGTGTACTTTCGCATTCCAGCATTAATCCCAATCCCTCGACAGTTTGAAACGCCAGCTCGATTTGACCGTTGGACATGACAACCATATCGTAATTAACATTGACCAGATTCTGGAATCCGATATTTTCAAACAGTTTTTTTGCCGCCGCCAAGTCGCCACACGGAACGTTTGTCTCTTCCAACCCCAGAACATCGCCGTTTTCGGCATAAGTCTTCTTTTTGTGCGTAATCAGCTTGATTATACGACCGTTCACATTCAAGTGCCGCAGCAATATAGCATCAGACAAGATTGGCAAGATGTTATCCGGGGATAATTCATTCAATTTTTGCGACAGATATTCGTCTTCAATCCTGGTTGTCCGGATAATGCTGAACCCTTTATCGAACAATATTTTCATTATCCCGTTCAGATCGCCGTTAATAGCAACCGTAATTTCCACTTGTTTCATGGTGTTCCTGCTTTTTATCTTTCAGAAATTATACGCAATCCCAATTGCGTAAAAGTCATAGACGTTGTTATTCGTGCCAGTATCGGCGTTGGAAAAATGCTGCATTATCAATTCCGCATTCCACGAATCGCTTATCCTATATCCGGCCATCATTCTAAACCCCAGCAGAAACTTGGTATTCAAGCGCTCGTTGTATTTGCCTTGGATGGCCGGCCCTATTCCCGTCCCGAAATAAAATCTTCCGCCCCATGGGGCCCAGGCGATATCTTGGGATATCATAAATATTTCCGCGCCATAATTTCCCCAATCGCATACGTTATATCTGCAGTTCCCGAAATAGTCGCCTCTTCCGACTCCGATGGTTTTTATCGCGCTCAGCGTTTGCCGTCCCGGTATTCTGAAGAAAGTATTGGGCTGAGAATATTCCAACGCCAGCATATAATACGGCACCGGACGATCCGAGTGCTTGAACAAAATCAGCTCGCCGGAATCAAAGCCCTGGCCCAGCATCAAATGAATCTGGTTCTGCTTGTCGCCGAAAAATGGATTGTTCGAAGCCTGCTCTTCCGCGCTTGCCGCGGCAAAGGGGGCAATAACCGCTAAAAATACAAGAAGTTTTCTCAAGATTGTTTCCATAACCGTTTGTTTGCAAACGCTTGTCCCGAACCAGTTTTTAGATATTTTTCAAATTCTATTGCTGGCTGTTCACCCGAAAACCCCAGATAAGTTACTAGTTTCCATGGTTTATATTTATTTGTATGAAATGAAAATCCAGAATTATGATCGTTTAAACGTTTCTTTAAATCAGATATATGGCCAACATACCTTTGTTCTGGAAAAGTTTCACTTTGAATCAGGTATACATAGAACATACCAAAGCCCCCCTACGCTAAAGCTTCGGGCGACACTACTTCGCTGATACTGCTCGCTATTCGTGTGGCCTGCCACACGAAGCTGCGCAGCAGCGAAGTGTGGTTGGGGCGCACGGACTCGAACCGCGATATACAGAGTCAGAGTCTGCTGTTCTACCATTAAACTACGCCCCAATTGCGACGGCGATTATAACCTCTGAATTTTTTTTTGCAATAAAAAATATGGGAAAAGCAATTTAAGAATACCCTCCTAGTGCATTTATTCCACAGTCGTGCAAAAATAATCTCAAACCCGAAAACAAGGGAATATGGAATAATCTTCAAACAAAGGAGAATGAAGATGTGTAAAAAAATGCTCTTAACAACCTTAATCGGCGTAGCCGCTATCGGCGCAACCGCAACCGCCGCGAATGCGGATTACAGCACTCCGGACCAGTACGGCGTCGTATCAAGCGTCTTTAATCCCGCATATCGTCCGATGCAGAACGACTGGGCCTTGCAGGCCGGAGTCAATTTTCAGACCGGTATGACCAAGAACGGCGAAAATATGACTAACTTTTCATCCGGCGACTTCCAGGTCGGCGACGTAAAGATCGCTTACGGCGTCTTGGATGAGCTGTACGTGTCGTTTGACGTATATCAGAATACCTTTGGAATCAATCCATATACCGGTACCTTTATGATTGGAGCGTTTGCAAATCCGGAACTGGGAATCAACTGGCAGGTATTTCGCCCGGCGAAATCATTCGCATTGGATTTGATTGGTAAATATGGCATAGCCTGGACTATTGATGAAGTAACCAGAGACCGCATAGGTATGAACAATGTTCAGGCCGGAGCTAGAATATATGGCGACGAAGGTAAATTCCAATGGGCCGTTCAGGGCTTGGCTCAGCTGGCATTCACACCCGAAGGCATGGACGACTGGTGGAATATATTGGGCAAGGCAGAGCTTGAATTCGAGATTGTTGATAAAGTCGGCCTGAAGGCGGAATATAACCTTAACTCTTACAACATAAGCAAAAGCGACAATATTCCGATTATATACGACCAATCGCTGCTGTTCGGCGTAATCGTCGATGTTCAGCCGGGCGTTGCCGCCGTGCAGCCGTATGTGGAGTATCACTTCCCGACAACCAGCGACAGCAGCGCTTCTGCCCTGACGAATAACTTCTGGCAGATAGGTGCGAAGTTCGGTGTTCAGTTCTAAAATTGCATAGCAATTTTGGAACGAAAAACGCGGGGCAATCCCCGCGTTTTTATTGCGCCGCACAGCGAAGCGCGGCGGTGCAATTTGTCATCCCCGCGAAGGCGGGGATAGGGTTTAATGACCGTCGTGCGCAGCACGACTACAAAATAATTTGGCTCGCTTTGCTCGCGGTTCATAGGCCCTATTCCCGCCTACGCGGGAATGACAAAATTTTTTACAAAAATTTTGTTAAAAATAAAAAACCGCCGCGATTGCGGCGGTTTTTTATTTGTTTCAGAATTAAAAATCAATTCCGAATTTCAAGCCCCAGGCCATGCCTTTGACTTCTTTCCAACCGTCGTCGCTGTTCGCCAATTCCTTGCCGATATACGCGCCTACGAACTTCGTCGCGTCAATGTTATAGTTGACGCCCAAAGTGCCGGCCCATCTGCCCGCGTTTTCTGCATCGGCATTCAGAATGCCAGCATATTCAACGCCCGCAACCAAGTTCCAGTCGCTGTCGATCACGTACTGACCATCAACGCCCAAACGCAGCGTTTTCAGGCCTTCGTCGCCCCAGTTGAACGATTCGAAGTTCATATAGTCATATGCGATATGACCCGCAACGGTCCAGTCGCCGGCAACGTAGCCGCCGCGAACGCCCAGCGTCCATGTGTATTCGGTTTCAGCTTCTTTCAAGAATCCTTCGCCATCCCAAACCGGGCTGAACTGATAGTTGCCGAACACGTCAGCTTTCCAGTTGCCTTCGTCCAGAACGCGATAGTTCACGCCGATGCCAAAGGTGTTCCAGCCGAAAGTGGTATCGCCGCCCTTGGGGAAAGCGAGATCAACGCCGGTGTTCAGAACAACTGCCAATTTGTCGGTGATACCATAGCCGAACTCTTCTCCCAGGCCCCAGCCGCGGAAGTGATCGTTCGTATCGGTATTCAACGAGGTGATGCTGTAAAAGCGGCCTTCATCAGGACGATACAGCGGGTTGCCGTCGATGACATTAGCAGCATTGGCGGCGCCAACGGTGCACAGTGCCAACAAAGAAGTTAATGCAAGTTTCTTCATATTCCTTTCCTTTTGGTTTATGAAACTAAATAAGGCTATTACCTTATGAGACGATTTTCCTATGTATTGAAATAAAAGTCAAGAGGAAATGAGCAAAATCGCAATAGAAAATTTATAACGAAATATAACAAATGCGCGTCCCCCTTGTTAAAGGGGGAAAATTTTTTAGTGAGCAACGCGAGCTTAAAAATTTAGGGGGATTATCGGTTAATTCCAGAGATAACGAATTATCTGGAATTACACAATAATCCCCCTGTTTTTGTAAATTCGCGCGAGGCGCTCATTAACAAAAATTCCCCCTCTAACGAGGGGGACTGATTTTTTTAATGAATGATAAGTTCGTTTTTAAACTGTCCCGTCGTCGCGTCTATCGACACCGTACAATGGTAAGTTCCCGCGGTAAGGCTGGCTGCGGTACCCAATGTCAGGCACGAGTCGCCATTAACTATCGCTTTTACCTCGCCGTCAGTTATATTGATATTGGTTCCTGCGGTAACAGTTTCGCCTATTATATTCTCAATATAAGTATCAACGCTGCTGTTAAAGTGTTGTTCCGTGATTCCGCCCGCTTTGACTTCCAAACCGCTGGAGCCCACATTGACCGAGCTGCCATCAACCACAACCGTAACCTTATCAGTCTCCAAATCCGTACTGCTGATCGCGGCGTTGCCTGCGGTCAACGAACCGCTGTCAAGCTTGTCGCCTATAAGCTCATCTACAATCCCAGGAACAACTTCGTTAACCAGATTCTCTCCATACTGGTATACGGCATGACCCGTGGTCAGACCCGTGGCATCCTCCACAATCCCGGTGCCTGCGTTAATGATGTCCCTTGTGCCGGACGTAGAACCTGTCGCGCCCCAAATCGCAACTTTGTTTTCGGCGGCGGCCTGTTGCCCTGAGGGCAGCTTGTCCTGCTTGTTCTTGACCGTGGTATTGTTGTCTATGATATTGTTGATGGCCGTCGAATAGTCGCCCATATCAATGTTTTCGACTATATTGGTTACAAAGTTATAAATATCGCCGTCGGTCTGAATGCTGTCGCCTATGATATTTTCAACAAAAGTCGTAACATTGGAGGTGTTGAAGTGCGTGCTGGTGATACCGCCCGCTTTGACTTCCAAACCGCTGGAGCCCACATTGACCGAGCTGCCGTCAACCACAACCGTAACCTTGTCGGTCGCCAAGTCCGTACTGCTGATCGCGGCGTTGCCTGCGGTCAGGTCACCCGTGCCGATAGTATTATTCGTGATGTAAGTATAAACATCGCCGCCGGTAACCAGTCCGTCTTCTCCGGTGCCGACAGAGCCGGTTCTGGCTTTGACGTTCCATACGCCGCCCGTCATATCGGTTACCTCAATCGTATCGCCGTCATCGGTAAGCGTGTTAATACCACCAGCGACTGCTGAAGCAAGACCAGCCTCTATAAGGTTGATAGCCGCAGTAATATTGGTTGCCGAAGCCGCAGCTCCAGTAAATTGCAAGTCGCCGTCCGCAGATTTGCGCGCGGTTTCTTCGGACGCTACCTGGGCGTCAATTCTGCCATGCACATAGTTCTGCGAAGTGACAATGGATGTATTGCCCGCGCCAAGAGGGGTCACGCTTTGCACTGTGCCAACAGCATGCGCGGTTCCGACCGCGAACAATGCCACCAATGAAGTTAATGCTATCTTTCTCATATTATATTCCCTCCTTTCGGGATTAGTATTCGCAAGCGGAACAATTGTTTTTTATTTTTTCTGGACAGAATTTTTTCTTATATATTTTATCAAAAAACGTATCTGTCTCAAAGCGGTTTTTTTATTATTCCCCTCCCTTGGAGGGGTGCCGAGCGTATGCGAGGCGGGGAGGGTTTTCTATTTTTTACTTCAGGGGACCCTCCCCGTCAAATTTGCTCCGCAAATTTGCCACCCCTCCAAAGGAGGGGAATTATCAATCAATTTTCTTCGGCGTCATTGCCAGACCCAGCCCGCGCAGTTCGCGCGTCAGGACATTGAACGCTTCGGGCGTGCCGGTTTGTATGTCATAGCTTCCGCTGATTATCGTTTCGTACATTTTGTTGCGGCCCGTGATATCGTCGGATTTCACCGTCAGCATTTCCTTGATAAGGTGCGACGCGCCATGCGCTTCCAGCGCCCAGACTTCCATTTCGCCCAAACGCTGACCGCCATTGTGCGCTTTACCGCTCAAAGGCTGCTGCGTCACCAACGAATAGCTGCCGACCGAACGCGCGTGTATCTTCTCATCCACCAAGTGATGCAGTTTCAGCATATGCATCACGCCGACCGTTACCTGGCGCGCGAATTTTTCGCCCGTCATTCCGTCGTACAAAATGAATTGTCCGGATTCCGGCAATTTTGCCAATTTAAGCATCTTCTTGATGTCTTCTGGCATCGCGCCGTCGAATGTCGGCGTGGACATAGACACCCCCGACCGCAGCAACGCCGCCTGCGCGCGCACATCCGTATCCGTCATTTTCTCCAGCAGGCCCGCCGTATCCTTGTCATAGATTTTGCCGATGAGATTGCGCAAGTCGTCCGTCACGGCGCGCCTTGCCTTTACTTCATCCAGCACCTCGCCGATTTGTTTCCCCAGCTCGCGCGCGGCCATGCCAAGATGCACCTCAAGAATCTGGCCGATGTTCATACGGCTTGGCACGCCCAGCGGGTTCAATATAATATCAACCGGCGTCCCGTCTTCCATATACGGCATGTCTTCGATCGGTATGACCTTGGACACTATGCCCTTGTTTCCATGACGGCCGGCCATCTTGTCGCCCGGCTGCAGCTTCATCTTGTGCGCTATATAAACTTTGACTTCTTTCAGAACCCCGGCGTTCAAGGAATTGCTTTCCGTCACGCGCGCGATTTCTCCGTCCGCCTTTTCGTTCAATGCTTTCAGCACTATCGAATGCTGTTCGCGCAACTCGTCGATTCTTGCTTGCGCTTCCTTGCCGCGAACGCTGATTTTCTTCATATCGCCGGCGCGTATGCCTTCGAACACCTCGGCCGACAGCTTTTTGCCGATGAACGGCTTTATGCTGCCCGTGCCGTTCTCGATCACCAGACCTTCGGCAATCTGGAACGTTTGCGCCGCAAAGCCGCGCTCCAAGATCGCGATTTCCTCTTCGCGGTCTTTGTTTATCTGCTCTATCTTCTGCAGCTCTATCATCTGGGTGCGCTCGTCCTTTTTCACGCCATGACGGGTAAGCACGTTAACGCCGATAACGACGCCTTCCTCGTTCGCGCCGACGCGAAGCGACGTGTCTTTCACGCTCAGCGCTTTTTCGCCGAAGATGCTGCGCAGCAAGGACTCTTCCGGCGTCAGCAGGCTTTCCGATTTAGGCGAAACGCGCCCGACCAGAATATCGCCCTGCTTCACGTGAGAGCCGATATAAATAATTCCGCTTTCGTCCAAGTTCTTCAGCGCTTCCTCGCCGACGTTCGGAATATCGCGGGTAAAGCTTTCCGGACCAAGCTGAGTATCGCGCGCCTTGAATTCTTTTTCTACAATTTTTATGGAAGTGAAAACGTCTTCGCGCGAAATGCGCTCGGAAATAACTATCGAATCTTCAAAGTTATATCCGCGCCACGGCACGAACGCCACCAGGACGTTTTTGCCCAGCGCAAGCTCGCCATAATTCATACTCGACCCGTCCGCGATGATATCGCCCTGCGTAATACGGTCGCCGACTTTTACCAGCGGCTTTTGATGCACCATCGTTTCCGAGTTCGATTTCTGGAATTTTTCCAAGTTATAAATATCAACGCCCGTCACTACATTGCGGCTGTTCATGCACTTCACCACGATGCGGTTCGCGTCCACCGATTCCACGACGCCGCTGTGTTTGGCGACTTTTCCGGTGCGGGAATCGCGCGCGACTTCGCGTTCTATGCCCGTGCCGATCGTCGGCGCGTCCACGCGCATCAGCGGAATCGCCTGGCGCTGCATGTTGGAACCCATAAGCGCGCGGTTCGCGTCGTCGTTTTCAATAAACGGTATCAATCCCGGAGCAATCGACACAACCTGGCGCGGCGCGACGTCCATCAAATCCACTTCTTCGCGCCCGATTTTTACAAATTCGCCGTCAACGCGCGCGGTCACGACTTCTTCCGAAATAACGCCGTTCGCATTCGTCAGAGTATTTCCCTGCGCGATTTTGTGACCGGCTTCCTCGTCCGCGGTCAGATATACGATGTCTTCCGTGATTTTGTTATTCTTAACGACATAATAAGGAGTTTCGATAAATCCGTACGGATTCACGCGCGCATACGACGCAAGGTGGTTGATAAGTCCGATGTTCGCGCCTTCGGGCGTGTGTATCGGGCACAGGCGGCCGTAATGAGTCGGATGAACGTCGCGCACGTCGATGCCCGCGCGCTCGCGATTTAATCCGCCCGGTCCCATTGCGGATATCAGACGCTTATGTTCCAATTCCGCCAGAGGATTATAAGCATCCATAAACTGCGACAGCTGCGATGTTCCAAAGAACTCCGCAATCAGCGCCGTCAAAGGCTTTACATTTATAACATCCTGTGGTTTTAAATTCGCAATATTCGGGCTGGCCAAATGTTCGCGCACTAATCTTTCTATACGCGCCATTCCGATGCGGAACTGTTGCTCCAGCAATTCTCCGACAGTGCGCACGCGGCGGTTGCTCAGATTGTCTATATCGTCGATCACATCCTTGCGATCGATGATATCCGCCAAAGTTTTCAATACCGCGATAAAATCTTTTTTACTAAGCAAGCGATCGTCTTCCGGCTTTTTCCCGGAATCCAGGCGCAGGCGCTTGTTCATCTTGAACCGGCCGACCGCCGACAGGTCGTAATACGAAGCGTCGAATCCCTGATGCGCGAATAATGCCGCCGCCGCTTCCACCGTGGGCCGCTCGCCCGGGCGGATAACATTGTAGATTTCAATCAAGGCTTCGTCGCGCGACGTCGTTTTATCCGCCGCCAAAGTATTCCTCATATGCGCGCCATAGAACATGTTGTCTATGGATATCAACGAAATATTCTTAATATTCAGCTTTTCAAAATCGGCAAGGACTTCTTCGGTAATTTCCGCGCCCGACGGGAACAATACCTCGCCACTTTGCTGCACTGAATCAAATAAGTATTCGCCGATGACGGCATCTTTCGCAATCGCGAATTCTTTGTTGGACTGGACCAGCTTTTCCCATTTCTTGGCGCTGTAACGCTCGCCCTTTTCGGCGATCGGCTTATGCGATTTCACATCCAGAAGGTCATAGTTCAGGCGGTAATTGCCAAGTCCCGCAAAGTCCGCCGTTTTTCCAACCCAGAATTTTCCCTCAATCGCCAGCGATATTTTCTTATAGAATTCCGACAGGATTTCGGAATCCGTCATGCCAGAAACCGCGGCGCGGCGCGGGTCGGCTTCAAATTTTTTCTCGTCATTCTTGGTCGGCAAGGCGCGCAGCAGGACCGTCGCCGGAACCTTGCGCTTGCGGTCTATGCGCACATAGACGACGCCCTTGGCCTCTTCGAAATCAATCCACGAACCGCGTTCCGGAATTATGCGCGCGGTATAAGTCGCATTCGTCGCGTCCGCAGTTTTTGCTTCTTTGGTCAGTCCAAACACAACACCCTGCGCGCGATGCATTTGCGAAACGATAACGCGCTCAACGCCAGACGACACAAAGGTTCCGCGTTCGGTCATCATTGGAACTTCGCCCATAAAGATTTCCTGGTCTTTGATATCGCGCAAAGTTTTCTTACCGTTTTCCGCAATGTCCCAGATGATTAATTTCAGCTTTAATTTAAGGCGCGAAGAATAAGTCATATTGCGCAGCATGCATTCCTTTACATTATACTGCGGCTTGTCCAGAGTGTATTCCACAAACTCCAAATCGGCGACGCCGGCGTAATCCTTGATCGGGAACGCAGACTTGAACACGTTCTGCAGGCCGATGTTGCGCCGGTTTGCTCCAGGCACATCTTCCTGCAAAAAATCCCGATAAGAATTGTATTGGATTTCAACCAAATCGCGCAATGGCGTGCGCAAAAAACTTTTTCCGAAAGACTTTCTGAATTTGTGAATTACTGCCATTTTCAACACTCCGTGTTTCAATTAGCAATTAGCAGTTAGCAGTTTATCATCTTGCTAAAACGCCATCGCGTAAAAGTTAAATTTAACGAAGAAATCTAAGGGTTTCTTAGTTAAATCCGATAAAAAATCGCAATAGCAAAAAGCAATCAGCAAAAAATTGCTAATTGCTAATTGCTAATTGCTAATTTACTTCAGCTCCACCTTTGCGCCGGCGGCTTCCAAAGTCGCCTTCAGCTTGTCGGCTTCGTCCTTGGACAGGCCTTCTTTGACCACTTTCGGCGCGGATTCCACGAACGCTTTCGCATCCCCAAGACCCAAACCGGTCGCGTCTTTCACGGCCTTGATAACGCCCAGCTTGTTCGCGCCGGCGTCAGCCAAGACCACATCAAATTCGGTCTTTTCTTCTGCCGCAGGACCAGCAGCCGGTCCAGCAACCGCAACCGCAGCAGCAGCGGATACGCCCCAGGTTTCTTCCAAAGCCTTGGACAATTCAACAGCTTCCAAAACGCTCAGTTTTGACAATTCTTCAACGATTTTTTTGATGTCAGCCATAATTTGCTCCTTTGTCGCAAAAAAGTGAATAGTGAATAGTGAATAGTGAATAGTGATTCTTTAATTATCAGCTATTTACCAACACAACGAACTATGCACCTCTAATTTTTTGTTACGAATAGCGCAGTTTTCATGAATTTTTAACTATTCACTATTCACTAAAAAATAATTTTGCTTCGCAAAATTATTTTTTTCCGTACTCCGCCGAAACGCGAGCAATGCGCGACGCAGGCTCTATGAGTATGCGCGCGATCGTGCCGCGAATTTCGTTCAGGGACGGAAGTTTGGATAATTGCTCTATTGCCTTTGCATCCAGCAAGTCCGCGTCCATCTTTCCACCGACGATTGTCACGGATGGATGGGTTTCGGCGAACTTCGCCAAGACTTTGGTCACGGCCAAGGGATCGTTTGCAATCGCAACCGCTGTTGGTCGTTTCATCAGCCCAGACACGCCTTCGAACGAAGTGCCGGCGACCGCAAGCTTGAACAAGCGGTTTTTCACGACCTTGAACACCGAAGTAATCGGCGCCAGTTCGCGGCGCAGCGCTTCAAAGTCCTTTACGGTCGTACCATGGTTTTCAATGACGAAAATCCCGTTCGCGGCTTTGATGTGCCCTTGCAAAGACGATATCAGCGATGATTTATCTTCACGCTTCATCTTCTTTTATCCTTTACATAGTTTTGTTTAACTTTCCGATATTTCTACCGGGGCTTTCATTCTTGCCCCAAAAGAGATTATCTCTTTTGTCTATGATGGAAATTAAGTCGCATCACCCTACGCCAAGGCTACGGGTGACTGACGCCATCAGTCTCGGACAGAATTCCAATTTAGTTATAAGTTATAAGGGATAAGTTATAATAGACCAGACAACGCCGAACTATTATAACTTATAACTTATCCTTTATAACTATATATTTATGCGCAATCCCGGTCCCTGAGTCGTAGAAACAGAGATTCCCATGATATATTGGCCTTTGCTGGATGACGGTTTGATCTTCTTCAATTGGTCGATAAGCGCCATCGCGTTTTCAACCAACTGTTCGTTCTTGAACGACATCTTGCCCACGCCGGCATGTATAATGCCTTTCTTTTCCGCGCGATATTCGATCTGGCCCGCTTTTGCAGTCGCAACTGCATCAGCTATATTATTAGTAACCGTGCCAAGCTTCGGGTTCGGCATCAGGCCTTTCGGGCCCAAGACGCGCGCAACCTTCGACATCTTCGGCATCATATCCGGCGTCGCAATCACCCGGTCAAAATCCATGAATCCGCCCGCGATTTTCTCGATCAGCTCATCGGCGCCGATTACATCCGCGCCGGCCTTCTTCGCCTCGTCCGCTTTATCCACGGTAATAACAGCAACGCGGACTTTCTTGCCCGTGCCATGAGGAAGCGAAAGCATTCCGCGAATATTTTGGTCCGCCTTGGTCACGTCAATTCCCAGCTTTACCGCAATTTCAAGGCTTTCATCGAACCTCGAACTGGCAAAACCGCGCAATAGCCCAACCGCTTCGGCAAGCGTATATGTTTTTTTCGCGTCCAATGATTCCCAAGTTTTAATTCTTTTCGTGATCTTCATGTCTTTAACCCTCCACCTTTACGCCCATGGAACGGCATTGACCGGCGACAATCTTCGCAGCCGCATCAACGGTAGAGCAATTCAAGTCAGGCATCTTTTCTTCCGCAATCTTGCGAACTTCCGCCATCGACAGAGTTCCGACAAATTCGCGGCCCGGTTTTTTGGATCCGGACTTCAGTTTCGTCGCCTTTTTAATAAAGTATGAAACCGGCGGCAGCTTCATGATAAATTCAAAGCTGCGGTCCGTATAGACCGTTATAATAACAGGAATCGGCATGCCGGCTTCCATGTCTTTGGTCGCGTCATTGAATTGTTTGCAGAATTCAGCGATATTGACGCCGTTCGCGCCCAAAATCGGGCCGATTGGCGGCGACGGATTCGCCTGTTTTGCTGGGGCAACCAGTTTTACTGTCCCCTTGTACTCTTTCTTTGCCATTTTTTGCTCCTATTTAAGAGTTCGTGGTGCGAAGTGGCTGCTTCTACCACATATTTTGATGCATGGACTGGAAAACCCTGTCCCTACACCTTTTCGACTTGCGAGAAATCCAGACTTACGCTGGTTTCGCGCCCGAATACCAAGACCGTGACGGTCATCTTTTGCTTCAGGTTATCAACTTCCGCAACCATGCCGTTAAAGTTCATAAACGGCCCGTCTATAACGCGAACTTCCTGGCCAACTTCGTATTCCGTTTCGTCCGTGACCGTCGTGCCCTCTTCCATCTGCTTCATCAAGCGGCGGGCCTCGTCTTCCGTAATCGCGACTGGTTTCTGCTTTTGCCCCAGGAACATCACGACTTGCGGGTGCAGCTTTACCAGAGAAAACGTCTCGTTCGTCATCGTCATCTGGACGACGATATATCCCGGAAAGAATTTCCTTTCGGATTTGACGCGCTTGCCGCCTTTGATTTCGGTCACTTCGCGGGTCGGCACCAGTATTTCGCCGAAAAACGGGTTCAGTTTGCGCGTATTGATCTGCTCGCGCAATTCGCGCGCCACTTTATCCTCGCATCCCGTATGAACATTCACTACATACCATTGCATCAGTCCGCTCCGCTCGTTTTAGAAAATCCATCCCACCACGCTATTCAGAATGCTGTCGATTACAAAAAAGAACAATGCCGCGATTCCCGCAAACACCAAGATCATTATGGTTGCGCGGACGACCGCCTCGCGCGAAGGCCACACGATCTTGAACCATTCGGCGCGTACTGCTTTGATATAATCGATTAGTTTTTTCAAATTATTATCTCTTTGTTTGGCCGGCCACCCTACGCCTTGGCTCGCACCCACTGCCTGCGCTTACGCTCGGCTGCGGGACCCTCGCGGCTACGGGTGGCACTCAAATTTTCAACGCTCGGCTGCGCCTTGCTTGAAAATTTGGTGGCAGGGGCAGTAGGAATCGAACCCACACCAAAGGTTTTGGAGACCTCTATTCTACCGTTGAACTATGCCCCTAAAACTTTGCTTTTGCGCGGATTTCACCCCATCTTACCTTATTTTCGCCCGCGCACGATACCATACTAAATCTAAAATGCAAGCGGAAAGTATTATAAAGACTTATTTTAACGGGCGCAAGGGAAAAATAGAGTAGTGATTTTTTGGCAAAGCCGAAAAATCAGGGTACCGCTCGCTTCGCTTGCAGAGTAGGAGAGTAAATAGAGTATCTATAACTCTCTTAATCTTCTACTCTGCCGACGAAGTCGGCGTTACTCTATTTTTTGCTTGCAGGGCAAGCGGAAAATTTACTACAATCGCGCAAAGAAGGGAGATTTTCGCATAAAATGTCAGTTTTAGAGCCACCGGTTTTAATGTCGCGACTGATGTCTTTCGTTTTGGCGGCCGCCGCAGCTACTGCTTTGGCGCTGGTCTTTGCCGTCTCGAACATGTTCCCGCTGTCCAAGACCCAGGTCTTTCTGCTGAACACGAAACGCGTCGAAAACCAAGTCATCGAAATCCAACCCTTGTCATTAAGCGACAAGACCCTGGGGATTTATAAAGAAAGCTTCATCAAGGAATACATTCGCGCGCGTAACGAAATAATCCCGGATGTCAGGGTAATGCGGCTGAAATGGCGCACCGGAGGGCCCGTTTATACCTGGTCCTCGCGCGAGGTTTTCGCCGCGTTCGCAAGAACATCCATGGTGCATGCTTTTATGCAGGATTCGCCCGATGTTCCGTTCTCGTGCTCGGTGGAGTTTCAGTCTCCAGGAATAGAGCCGCGCGGCCCGGATAAGTACGCGGTAAAATTCAGATGGTTCTGCACAGATAGTACTGGACAGACCCCGGCAAAAGATTTTACTATTGTCATAGGATTAACCTCCGCGGGTGGCGTAAAATGGGGAACGCGGCTGGAAAACCCGCTGGGGCTGTCGGTATCGGAATACCAAATAGAATACGGCGGCAACGACCCGCTGGATTCGTTTTGATTTTCGCGCATGCGCGAAAATCAAAGAGCACAGAGCACAGAGCATAGAGCATAGTTGATGCCGAATGTTTTGAAGATTTGTGCCTTACGCAAAATTGAGGTAAAAGATGATGAAAATTAAAATATCTATGCTCTGTGCTCTGTGCTCTGTGCTCTGCATTTTCGGCTTTGCCGGAAATGCGCTTGCGGATATTCAAGATGCTTGGGATAATCCCGAGGCCAATATGATAACCGGATCGTCAAAGCCGGGATATGCGCGGCTTACCTGGTCGCCGGGCACGGTTCTGCCAATTCGTCTTCGCAACGGAATGGTGACTATGGTTAATCTGCCGGCGGGCGAAGTAATCGGCGAAGGCATTGTTGGTGATGATGGGCTGTTTGACCTTCAACAAAAGGCTGGCGGAACCTCGTTTACTATAACGCCGGAATCAAGCAACCAAGGCAGCGACACCAACTTGATCGTTACCGGGCAATCCGGAAACAAATATATTTTCTATCTTCGGTCCGAGCCAAGCAACGCATCGGAAATAACTTATTCGCTGGTGGATGTGGTGGTCGACGGAAACCGCGGGCTGCCCGTGGTTGCGGGAGCAAGCAACGGCAGCGGAAGCAGCGCCAACGTATTCGTTCAGCAAAAACAATCCGCCGGGGTGATCGGCGTTGACGGCGAAGATTACGGATGGATAAAGACCATGAAGATAGATCCGTCCGAATTCCGTTTCGACCTGGATATTTTCGTGCCGAATCCGGACGACTTCGTAATCGCGCCGGAGCGCGTGTGGCGCGACAGAATCTTTACTTACATTGACTTTGGCGACAAGGTTATCGCGATGACTCAGCGTCCTGTCGTGTCCTTGTTGGTCGAAGGCGGCGAAAGCCCGGTCGGATTCCGCACCGACGGCGAGCACGGAAGACTGCTGATCGTCGAGGCCGTCGGCGATATGGTGCTGCGCAGCGGGCAGCGAATCGTCTGCATAAAGCGGCGCGCAAAGCCGTTCCTGATCGCGGACACCGCGTCGGTTATGGCGCTGGCCGAAGCAAACGTGATGCAAAGCATGCGTTCCGCGCAGTCGCTGAACAACGTAGGATACGGCGGGATGCCGATGATGCAGACTGGCGTCCCGGCCTTCGCCGGGATGACAAACGACTATGGTGTTGGCGGATACGGGCAGCCGATGATGATAATGCAGCCTGCGGCGAGCTTTGGCGGCGCATCGGGCACTGGCGCGGTTGGAATCAATATGCTTCCCTCCGAGCGTAACACGGCCGGCGCTTTTCTGCCTCAGACGGATATCCCGATTATAAGCTCCAATCAGGTCGGCGTCGCGGTGGAGTTGAAGTCCGATACAAGCGTCAAGGCTCTGAACGACTATTGGAACAAGCTGCTGATAAAATTCAGCGGCGACGAAGGCCAGGGATTGCTTAACCCTTATCGGGACAGAGTATTCTTCGCGGTCGATGAAAGCGGCGTCGGCCCGCTCGGCGCGACCAACTCTACCGCGCGCCTGTACAGGTTGCGCATAGGCCCGTTCGCGGATATAGACGACGCCCAGAAACTGTGCGACAGAATGACCAAGTTCCAAGGAACAAGCTGTCACGTGGTAAGAATCCAGTAGCCGTAAATGAACACAATAACTACCACCATCTCCGAAGTAAAAAAGTCCATGCCGCGGCATGTGTTGTGGCTGGTGATGTTTGCCGCGTTTTTGGTGGTGGTTATTCTTTTCGTCCTGCTTATTACTAAAAAGTCTCCCGAAGCGCCGGCAGCGCCGGCGGCCGGGTTGGCCATAACAATAAATCCCGCAGATATTATGTGGACCGGGATTCCCGTCGGGGAAAAGCGGGTACAGACTATTAAAATCACCACAAGCGACTTTGCGATTATCCCAAGCGTGAAATTGTCTGAAAAAGTCGCGGGGCTGGGCATTACGACCACCTGCGTCAATATGGGCGAAATCGCGCCGGAAATTCCTTGCTCGGCGGACTTGACTTGGAAACCGGAAACCGCCCTTGCGCGGACCAACGTCAAGATTCTGATAGAATACTACTCGGCGGACGCGCCAGAAGGAATGGCAAAAACTGTGGAAATCCCGGTTGCTCTTTCTGCGAGGAAAGCAATTGAAAAGACGGAAACCGCGCCGCAGAAAAAAGAAGACGCATCAGCGCCGGTTAAAGAAGAGCCTTTCTTCGCCAATCCGCCTGTGCCGAGCTCCGACGACATATGGGCTCCCGCTTTCGCTGAAGCCGGGGTGGGCAAGATGGGCGCCGAGCCGGAATTCGTTTTCGGGCAAGCGTATGAATTCGAGCCGCAGAAGAAAGAAGAAGCGCCAGCGCCGATTAAAGAAGAGTTTGAATTTGATTTTTGGCCGACATTCGAGCCCAGGCCTGCTTTCGCCGAGACGGTGGCGGCGCTGCCGGAACCTGCCTTTGCCGAGACTTCCTTTTTCGACGAATATACGGGGGACGAGTTCGCGGACGAGTCATCCTTCGCTGAAGCTACGGGCGACAGGCCGGAATTCGACTTTGATTACGATTTTGATTTCGAACAAGATTTCGAGCCTGAGCCGGAATTCAATCCGGTAATCGATGCGGTGAAAACCCTCAGCCCGCCCATCGCCTCTGCGCCCGCCGCAATGCCTTTGCCAAATCCCGCGGCATCTGCGCCCGCACCAGCGGCAGCGCCAAAGTCGGAAGACTGCTATGAGTTCGCGTTCGGGGGCTATGACGCATACGGCAAGCAAATCGGTTGGATCCGCCCTGCGGGCGGACGCTATCTCTTTCATCCTTTCTCGGACAAAGACTGCAGCAAACCCACGGGAGAATATGACCCGGATACGGGATTCATTACCGACTTGAAAAATCCGGGGCGAAAAATCGGCTCGGATTCCGAGCGTATCAGGCTTATCGCCAGCGTCACGACCGTGCCGGCATTGTCCAATCCCTCTCAGCCGCGCCAAGACAACCGCGCGCGGCAATCCGCCGTGCCCGTGGATGCCGCAGGCGGCTCGAGGCAAGTCTTTTCCACGCCGCCGCCCGACCGTATTATGACGTCTTCGGGCGATTCGGTAGTGTCAAGCAAACCATACGACCGGTCATTCATTCTTCGCCAGTACAAGCCGATTCCGGCGACCATAGTAAACGAAGTCCGCGCGGATCCAAAGACATTGCACGACCGCGGCTTGCCCGTGACGGCAACCGTCGACCGTCATGTTTATTCCGACAACGGGCGGACGATAATAATCCCGACGGGCACGATGATGCTGGGCTATGTTACCGGCGAAGTGCCGGGGCCGTATAAAGCCATCGGCAGAATGCAAATAGAATGGTACCAATTCATTCGCCCGGACGGGGTCGAGTTTAACTTTGCGGGCAGCAATCCGTTCTCGGGCGACTCTCAGGGCCGCGTCGGCGTTCCCGGCCACGGAAGCACGGACTATATGGAGCAATTCATAATGCCGATGATAACGGCGGCGGTGCCGGCGGCGGTGAACCTTATCGCGCCTATTTCGGACAGGTTCGTAAACCAGATCGATTTGGACCGCAACGTCGTCACGCAAAGCGGCCAGGTGCGCTCGTCGGAACTCGCGAAAAACGAGATAATATCAACCTGGAACAAGGTCGCGCAAAAACTGATGGTCGATATGCTGGACAACACCGTGCCGCCGTTTACCATTGCCGCGGGCACGCGCATCAACGTATTTTCGCCGGTTGACTTGCAGGTTACCTGCGGTCTGGATAATTCGGATAAAAAATGCGCCATCAGCGAATTCGGCACCAACCCGCGCGCCAACTGGGGGCACAAGCCGACATTCGATATGACGGACGCTTCTTGGGTGGGGCAAGTCCGCTCGTTCGATATCCAGCAATACTGCGGACCGAACGGCACCGTAACCGCTTCGGCGCAGCAAATAGCCGATGCCGGATTCGATTACCGCACGGTTGTATTCTGGTGCCAGGCAAGCCAGTATCAGGCCATCAATAACGCACGGCAGCAGGCGATGTTCGATAACCAGCAGCAAATGGGATACGCCGCGCAGAACATGGGCCAGGTCGCGGCCACCACGGCAACCGGCAACGCGAACGCGCAGCAGTATTTCCAAGGCACTCAAGCATATAACGAACAAGTCCTGGGGCTGAAATACGAGGATGGCGCAATCAAAAACCCGTTCGTGAAAGAAGTACCGCCCCCGCAGGCGGCATTGCCCGGATTGATGTGCGAGGACGGGACTCCGCCGGACTTTAACGGCTGCTGCACCGGCGAAATCTATACCGATATGGGAGCGCAAGGGTTCAATTGCTGCCCGTCGATCGGGGGCGATTGTTTCCCGCCTCTGCTATAAAAACGCAGCGAAAGCCGCGTTTTTTAATTAGCAATGAGCAATTAGCGATTAGCAATTATAAATTGATTTTTTCGCGATTTTATGATACTCTTCTCCAAAGAGAGAAATGAACAAATTTATCAAATCATTGCTAATCGCTAATTGCTCATTGCTAATTGCAACGGCTTCGCCGTTGCGTGCGGACAGTCCCATCGGCGGGCCGGGGCCGGCATTCCAGAACAGCGGAGGACTTCAGGGAAATCGTACCGTATTTACCGGCAACATGGGCGCGATGAATAATAATCAGTGGAATAACACGATGAACCCGAACCCAAAGGGCCAGGGGGGGGCGACCGCCGACTTTGGAAATTGCAATTCCCTTATCTTGCGCTGCGCCCAGCCTAAATGCGCCGGGTGCACAAGCATGGAGTTGGCTATTCCGATCGTAAACGGCTGCGTGCAGAGCAACCCTGCGTGCAAGCAATACGGCGACGACTTGGTGCAAAGCATGGCGGCGCAACTGGTCAGCAGCGCGAATTCCAAGGCGAATGACGCGCAGGCGGCCGCAGCACAAGCGGCGGCGGCTCAAAGCGCGGCGCAATCATCGGCGGTGATGGAGCAGATGCAAATGCAGATGCAGCAGATGCAGATGGAAATGCAGCAGCAATCGGCGCAGAGCGCAATGGCGGTGCAGCAGGCGCTGGAAGAACAAAAGCAGTTGGCGGCCGAGCAAGCGGCGCAAGCGGCAGCGGCACAAGCGGCGGCGGCGGCGGCGACGCAGGCCGCAGCACCGGCGCAAGTGATACAAACCGCGGCGGCGGCGGGAGTGTCTGCGGATGTCTTGGCACGCGAGCAGATCGGCGGGAAAATATTGACTCAGATAGAAAATGCCGAGGTCGCGCTGAAAGAGATGAAGAACACCATGCAGAATGTTTTTGCATACGCGCGGTGCGACGCGAACGGAAACAATTGCCAGGGACCGCGGCGAGTAAAGGCTTTCAAGGCAAAGGCGAACAATTTTTTTGACCCGTATGAAAGGGTGCTGGACGAGATTTACGATGCGCTGATTCTGGCGCAAAGCCTGGGCGTGGATATCAGCGATATTTATATGATGCTGAACGGTTCGTGCAATGTCTGGGGAAAATATATGTGCCAGCCTTGTGATGGACCCACATATGATAAAGATAACAAATTAATTAATAGCGGTGCTTATGTAAGCGGCAATGTTATACATGAATGCACCAGCAATACTCGTAGTGACTCTACTAATGTATCCGGCTATTTTTACGACGTGGCGAAAGTTTGTGAGGAAGGAAAAAACTGCAAGGTATCGCCCGTGCAACATAGATGCACTCTTCTGCAAATGCTGACCAATAACGAAGAGATTCAACAGAACTGGCTGGATATGGATGCGGGGTCTTCGGGCGGAATTCGCGTTGCGTGCGCTTCGGACGCTTTGGAGAACTCCACTCTGTTCCGCAATCGCAAAAAGCAGGCCAGCATTGATATAGAAACCTTGCAGCAGATAATAAATCAAGACACGCCAAATATCTTCCGCAGCCTGGAGGATGCGCAGGCAGCCTTGAAATATTGCAGCATAGCCGACGAAGATATCGCGACTTTGCAAGTTCTTACGCAAAAGAAAACTCTTACTGCAACCGGCGGAGATTGGCGCAAAGTATGCGTAGCGGACAAAGACCTCAAACCGCGTGGCATTGTCGGCGCGATAACCATAACGCCTTCAAGCTGCGAGGCTGGTGTCATTGCAACATTTGAAGAGCGAATAATCGGCTGCACCGGCGAAGCGAAAGACCTTTGCATACAGCAATATCAACACCAAAAAGATTCCAAAATCGCGCAATGCAAAGCGGACCAAGCGGCAGCCGACGCGAAATGCATTGGGACCAGCGGACGCCTGGAAAATGGCAAATGCATATGCCCAGACACTCCGCCATTATATATGCGATTTGTTTATGGCCGTGGATGCGTAGGTGGTGCGGAGTATAATGATATATTCCAAAACACATATACGCCGCCAGCCCAATTTGTGCCACAACCATGGTTGCCAACCACCGATGTTGACAAACCAAGCGGGGGGGTTAGTAATACTGCAAATACGAATACTGCAAATAAGAATACAAATGTTAAACCACCAGCTACTTTAACATTTGAGCAAATGCAGCAAAAGTCAAAATGCCCGGGCGCAGGCGGTCAATGGAATGAAACCGGTAAAATGTGTGATTGTTCAAAAGCTGCAAACTTTATGACATGCTTGCAAAAGTTGAAATAAGAAATGAGAAAATTTATTGTTGGATCTTTACTATTTATTCTCTGTTCGCCATTCGCGGTAAGGGCGGACGACGACTGCGAATATATTAACCAACGGCTGGCGCTATGCAGCACTCATGCTTATAACATCGGAAAGCTGGAGAACCCGACGGACGCGGTGACGCGCCAGACTATGGATGACGTGGTCGCGCTGAAATCCACCATAATAACTCAGCAGATGAAAAAGCAGTATGATTTCCTCGACACAACTGTGAAACGTTTCAAAACACAATTAGAAAAAGCGATCCTGACCGCGCAAATGCAAGCCGCCGGCGCGCCGGCAACCGAAAGCAGCAGCTCCAGCACTTCGTCGGGCAATAAACAAATCCCGTTCAGTGGTGCGGAAGATTGCTCTCAAATATTTTCCAATAAGGATAAAGTTGCATGTTTGCAAAGAAACTATATGAAAATTTATTACGCTTCTAATAATAAAACCAGGCTGGATACTGCCGCTAAAAGACAAATGGAGGTAGATATCCGGGCTATGAAAAATATGACGGTTGGGGGTGTTTCAGCGAACATTTCCGAAGATTGCAAGAAATCATATAGCTCTCTTACTGTGAGCTGTCTAGATGAAATGCAAAGTGCAATGGCCAATCTCAACCAAGCCTTGGAAGAACAAGAAGCTAAGGCACGATATGGCAAGTAGTTTTCTAATTTCCCGCGGTTGCGGGACTTGTCCCCCAGAGCTTTAGCGAAGGGGGATTTTTTATTGTTGCACGGACTTGTAGGGGCGAAAAATTTTTCGCCCTGTCGCGCCATTGGCGCGATTATTAGGGCGGATAATAATCCGCCCCTACAGGTTCGGCGTTGCTGCACAGGGTTTTTATTATATAGTCTAATAAAATTCCCACAACCCAATAGGAAAAACAGCACAATAAAAACAACCGATTCGCGTCTGACGCGAATTTTTTATTGTTGCGGACACCTAATAAACCCCGTAAATGCCGCTTGATAATCTATCTATGATTGAACTGATTGATTATGTTCAATCACTTTTAGTATAGGAATACATACCCAGCAATCATGTTGGGAAAATGGAGAGAGAAAAAAAATGACTAACAATACAAAAATACTGCCCCCATCGGGCATATCACCTGGCGACCATGTAAAGAAATTCCGCGACGCCGAGCACTTGTGGTTTTGGTTTATGTCTTGCCGACAGAAAGACACTATGGCGGCTTTATCGTTCAAGCAGATGCGAATGCGCACATTGACCCATAATCCTTACTCGTGCGAAGCTTTGGATGTCGAGACATTAATCACCAGATTATTTCTGGCCGGAAAACTTAACGACGGACATCTGCAGGTCCTGAAAGAATTCGGAGACCGCCGCCGCGCGCCAAATCAGCACGTTTGGGCGGAAAATGCGCGCGCCGCCCTTTGGTCGTCCGCTATGCGAGTAATCGCATCCGCCGCAAGCGAAAAAGGATGGATGGAATAGCGCGCTATGCGCGCAGAGTAAAGATTTTTCGGCAAAGCCGAAAAATCAGAGTAACGCCGGCTTTGCCGGCAGAGTGTTCGCTCGCTTCGCTCGCAGAGTAGAAGAGTAAGAGAGTAAAGAGTATCTATAACTCTACTACTCTCCTACTCTGCAAACGCGAAGCGTTTGCGTTACTCTCCTACTCTAAAAAACCGGAGGTTTTTTATGAAAATAATTATCGGCTTCACACATAAAACCAGCAAAATTCTACCAAAGATTTTCTGCCGCAACTTTCGCCACTGCGCGGTGATAACAGAGAATCCCAGTAGGCAACTTGTTGCCTTTACGAGGATACGCACAGACGCGAAGCGGCGAGCGAATAAAGAAAAAAGAACAAAGAATAAATATATTATGATTCAGGTAGGATTTGGCGCAATAAAATTCATACCATTGCAAAAACGCGATTTGAAAATTCTGGAGCAGCACGGCTGGATGTTCGTCCCCCTTGTTAAAGGGGGAAAATTTCTTGGTGAGCAACGCGAGCCTAGAAATTTAGGGGGATTATTTTGTAATACGCGAACATTACACGACAATCCCCCTATTTTGCTAAATTCGCCGCATAGCGGCTCATTAAGCAAAATTCCCCCTTTAACAAGGGGGACGACCTGCGTTGGTTTTGCAAAACGCGCGTTGGGAATTCGGCGGCCTCTTATCTGGACGCCGGACCAGCTATACAGGCATATTCAGGTAGAAAGTAGGAAGTAGGAGGTAAGAGGTGGGCGATTATGAATTAATTCTATAAATTAAAAGAGAGGCTTTACTCTCTTATTTTATACCTCCTACCTCCTACTTCCAACCTCCTACTTATTAACGTCCATTATTGCCGAGAATGTCGCCTCGCTGACTTTCTTTCCGCCGACCATCGCTATGCCGTGGAATTTATAAAGGCTCATTTTTTTCATCAGCAGTTCCACATGCAATTCCAGCACGTCGCCCGGCAGCACCATATGATAAAACTTTATCTTTTCCATGGTGGTGAAGTATCCCAGGTTCTTGGTGCCCTTGGTGCCCAGCGCAGAAAACGCAATAAAGCACGCCGTTTGCGCCAAAGCCTCTACCTGCAATACCCCCGGCATAATCGGCCGACCCGGAAAGTGCCCGGCGCACCAGAACTCGTCATCGCGAACATACTTTATTCCGACGCCGCTGGCTTCGTCCGCCTCTCGGATTTCATCCACCATTCGCATGTCAAAGCGATGCGGGATTATTTCTTCTATGCCTTTCGTATCGATCATTTCTTCACCTGCTTTCTCAACCATGCATGAGCGCGCATGAATTCCATCCCCGGCACGGCCGGATATCCCATATGACGCTCGCCATCCGGAATATTGCGGAATACGCCGCTGTTTGCGCCTATCTCCGCATCAGTTCCGACTTTTACCCCGTTTGCAATTCCTACATGCCCGCCCAGCATCGCGCGGTCCCCGATTACCACCCCGCCGGCCAAGCCCGCTCCCGCCGCCAGAAAACACTCTTTCCCAATAATCACGCCATGCGCTATGTGGCACAGGTTGTCTATCTTCGTCCCTGTCCCGACCTGCGTGTCCGTCATCGCGCCGCGGTCTATGCAACTGTTCGCGCCGACGCTCACACGATCGCCCAGGACCACGCGCCCAACATGCGGGATAAATATATTTTTGCCTTCCGCGCGAGTGAATCCAAAGCCGTCTTTCCCGATTACCGCGTTGGCATGCACCACGCAGTCCGCGCCAATTGTGGTATTCTCGATATGCGCGCCGGAATACACAACTGTATTAGCGCCAAGCGTCACGCCGCGCCCGATGAACGCGCCGGGATAGATTTTCACGCCGGGCTCTATCGCCGCGCCGCGCTCTATGGTTACGAACTGGCCGACATAAACGCTGCGCTTTTTGCGGAAGTAAACGCCGCGCTCTATATGAGCCGACCAATGTATTCCGCGCCGCGGCTTTTCCCGATATATCTCGCCGATGACCTTGATTATATTTCCGCGAGGGCTGTCCGTAATCAGCAATGCCGCACCCTTCGGCGCGAATTTCGCATTCTCTTCCTGTACCAGAATAACCGACGCTTTTGTTTTCTGCAAAGTCTCGATGGGAAGAATTTTGAATGCTTCGTTGACGCGCTCGGTAGTATAAAACGCCAAGTCGCCGGGCTTCGCATCGGCAATGGGGGCCACGCCGCTGACGCCAGTCTTTGGATCGCCGCGCAGCTGTAATCCGAACGTTGAAGCCAGTTCGCCCGCGGTAGTCTTCGCCCCGCGCGGCCCGAATAAAAATTTCAATAGTTTCATCATAAAGGGAATTCTAAAACAAAAATTAGCAATTAGCAATTAGCAATTAGCAATTAGCAGTTTGACGCAACAATAAGCATTGTCCATTATAATGGACAATGTTTCTAAATTCTCCGAACCATTAATTGCTAATTGATAATTGCTAATTTATGGGCATTGGGACAGCAAATCCTGCACCATACGGACGTCGTCCGTTATCGAGACCGTAACTTCGCGCTTCAGCCCGTCCTGAAAGGTATAAATGAACTGTGCGTCGGAAAAATCATCAAACGGCGCCAGCAGAGCGTCGAACCATTCGCGACGGTGGCACAGGCAGACGTCCCGCACATCGGATACCGCATTCGCCGTCATAGTGCGCCGGTATTTCGCCTGAAGCTCGGCATCTCCGGTCACCAAGCAGCGATCGTTGAATCCGTAGAAGTTCGCGTCATCCACCATGAACTTGTATATGAGGCCGCGGGATGCCCCGGCATTTCGCAGTCTGTTCACCATTCCGCTTGTGCAGCAGGCGCGCGACGCCCTCATCAGCGTTCTGTATCTTTTCACCAGCGGGCGCATATATTCCGCGTCCATATCTATTTCTTCCCCGGAATCTATCGCTCTTTGCAACGCGGCCGTCCTTTCTTCCCCGATCGAGCGCGAGGGCAATTGCAACCCTTCCCTGACAAGCGGCTTGCGCGTCCAGATCCGGCACTCGGCATTCGTGAAAAAAGGGCATCCCCTCTTTGAATACGGCGAAGAATAATTCAGCACGTTAAACGGTTTTCCGGCTTCGAATAAAAAGTCAAGCTCGTCAAATAAAACGGGGTCTCCCTGAAAAACGATATCATCGGATATAAAGAAATCCGCGCTGCCGTCATCGGACGCAAACGCGCCGAACGAGCAAAGCGCAAACAGCAACGCGCAAATAGCAAATCTTGCTTTCATAATAAAGAATTATATCATAAATAATGACTAATGACCAATGACTAATTACAAATGACCAATCCGCACCAAATTAGTCATTAATCATTGGTCATTGGTCATTAAAAAAACCGCCTTTCGGCGGTTTTTTTTAGAATCCCTTGGGAGTTTCCATTTTGGTATTGGATATGCGCTTGTCCAATGCCGCGACTATATCCGGCGTAATGTCCAAGCCTTTTATAGCGCTGGGCGCAACGCGGGCAAACCGGCCGTCGATTACCAATGACAGGTTCTTCTTCGCGATTATCGCATCCACTATCGGATCCAAATGATCCGACTGGATTTTGTTCAGGGCCTTTTGGAATGAAGTCTCTATCGCCTGGGCGCGAGTCGTCAGGTCCTGCTGCAATTTGGAGACTTTCTGCTGGTATTCGACCACGCGTTTCTGCAGGGCTTCGCGCGAAAGCACGTCCTGGGACTTCTCGATCTCGACCTTTTCTTTTTCCAGCTCTTTCTGGCGGCGGGTCAGTTCGTCGCGCAGCTTGGTCTCGTACGATTCGCGCTGCTTGCGCAGGTCGATCAAGACTTTTGCCTCGGTCTGGATCGCATCCATGCGGACGACCGCCATGCGCAGGTCCGCGCCGGTTACCGCCTCATTCGACACATGCGAAATCGCGCTATCTACCGACATCGGGCCTGAAAAATGCCGTACGGCCCAGAACCCCAAGATTGCGACAACCACAACCGCGGCGGCGATTATTCCGACTTTGGAATATTTTTTCAGATTGGCGGGAACCGCCACTTTTTTGGACATATTTACCTTCATAGCTTCTTCCTTTTTGTTATTAGGCGAGGAGAGTATAGCGAATTAATTACGGATTTCAATGAGAATTTTTGCGAAATTTACCTTGCTGGAGACAGCCTGATTTCCACGCGCCGGTTCATACGGCGACCCGTATCGTCCTGGGCCGCGATCGGGCGCGCGGCGCCACGCCCGGTTATGAACATCCGCGACGTGTTGACCTCGTGCTTTGCCAGGAAAATCGCCACCCTTTGGGCCATGTCTGTCGACAGCGCAACCGCCGCGTCCTTGTCCCGCATAGCGTCCGTATATCCCGCGATTTCCATAAACGTGGCATCGTATTTTTTCAGAACCTTCGCGATGGTCTTCAACATATCCGCCCCGTCTGCGGAGATTTCCGGAGCATCCGAATACATAAACGAATCGCGCACAAGCAGCAAGACTACATCTGTCCCGACGCGCTGCACTTGGATTCCAGGCTTCAGCAAGGAATCATAAAGCTCTTGTTCCAACGCCACCATGTATTTGAATACCGCCGGGTCTATATCCGTACGGGCCGATTCCGCACCATAATTGCTGATTACTGATTGCTCATTGCCAATTAACTTGCCCCCATTGCCCAAGTAAACCGGGCGCTTTGCAATTTTCATAGTATCCGTCATTTCTCCCATGGTCGCCCCGCGAAGAATCGCGGGCCACTGGTCATGCGGCGGAGTTTTATATGCGACGCAGCCGCATATAAGAGTAAGAGAGTAGAAGAGTAGAAGAGTAGAAAAGAATGATAATAACCGATGTTTTTTCATATCTGATTCTCTCCTACTCTCTTACTCTTTTACTCTCATTTAACCCAAACCGCCACTTCGTTTTTATCCGCTTTGCGGCAGTAAGTCGCGGCGGATTCAAAGTACCCGTTAACGCTGACGCGATCCGCCCAATCCAGCTTTACCGTCGCCAGCCAGCCGCAAGTCTTGAAATCCAGCCCATTCAGCACCAGCGCGAATTCGCGCACTCCCGGATGGGCGAATACCGAGAAATCCGCACCCGCCAGCGGGCTTTTTTCTGTTTTCATCACACCAGATTTTACAAGATAGTCGGTGGAGATTCCCCCAAAATCACGCCGCGCGGCATACAGCAGTTTCGTATTGCTGGCAATCGCTTTCAAGTCTTCGACCGCAACCATGCGAATCTGGCGAGTGCGCACGACATTATACATTGATATCGCGCCCGCAGTCATAACACCTGCGATTGCAAGAACGCCCAGCATCTCTATTAGCGAACGACCTGATTGCGACAGGTTGGAGGTTGGAGGTTGGAGGTTGGAGGTTATTGATTTTGTAGAACTTGAAAGCATCTTTTTTATCTCCTCACAGTCATTGTTGATATTGTTAAACCATTCTTCTGTCAGGTAATCATTATCTTTTAGCAATTCCAGCCAATACAAAGTTTCGGAACATTCTTTTAATGCTATGTATTGCTTATTTGCAAAATCTTTTCTGCTGCTGGCATAAGCAGCTTCTGCCAAATTAGCACCGATACTTGTCCCCGATCGTAAAATTTGTTTAGAAAGAATATATTCTTTTTTTTCATCACACAAAAATTTATATAACTTTACAACTCGACTGGCAAACTTTTTACTCTTTGTAAAAATCATACTTTCTTTCATTTTTACCTCCTACTTCCTACCTCTTACCTCCTACTTAACCGATACAACCTCTGCCCCCGCAAATAGATTCAAAGCGTTTGCAACGGCCGGGTCGGATTCTATTTCCGCTTTTTTTATTTCGCCCGGAGTTTGAAGCGGCTCAGGCCTTGAAGCCTGCTCTATTTTTTCCAGAGTCCAAGTTTTGCCGGTTTTTTCCAACAAGAACTTATTCAGCTTTATCTGGAAATCGCGATCGTCCCGTCGGTCAAAGAATTTTATATGCCCATCCGAAAACTCGATAACTTCTATATTGTTGTTCCAATGAGTCATCAGCAGCAATTCTTTTGCATCGGAAAGCGCACAAGCCAAATCCGCAGGAGAATTTAAAGCCGGAGGCGCGGAATGCGAGGACGGCTCCGGCTGCGCGGCTTTTACGCTTTTCGTTTTGCTTTTTTCGCCTTCGCTGTGCTGCAACAAAACGGAAACCGGCGGTATGTCCGCGATATGCATCAAGCGCACGAGCAGCATATCGAAGCACTGCTTTTGATTTCCCGCTGCCTGCATTTCCGGCTGCGCGGCCACCATAACCTGCCATATCCTCGACAAGGTATTTATCCCCGCGGTCTCGACGATTTTTTTGATCTGCTCTTTTTGGTCCGCAGTGTACGGCGAGCTTGAAGCGCCGCCGGCGCGCAAGGCCGGATGCATTCTTGTCGCCCAATGAGTCCATTCCATCATGTCAGTCAGCAGCATAGTCAAATCCGCGCCGTTCGCGTACAGCGCGTCGGCTTTGGCGATCGCCGCCGCCACATCCCCGGATAGCAGAGTCTGCATAAAATCGACAACCACACCGCGGTCCGCGCGTTTCAGCATTTCCAAGACCGCCGCTTCATCAACCTTGCCCCCCGTCTGCGCGATTGCCTGGTCCAACAGAGATACTCCGTCGCGAGCGCTGCCGTCCGCGGCGCGGGCAATCAGATCATTCGCGCCTTCGGTCAGCTCTATCTTTTCTTGGTCCGCCATCCAAGCAAAATGCTTCTTTAAAATATCGACCGGTATGCGCACCAGATCAAACCGCTGGCAGCGCGATAAAATAGTCACCGGGACTTTGCGGATTTCAGTTGTCGCAAGTATGAAAATAACATGCGATGGCGGTTCTTCCAGAGTCTTCAACAAAGCATTAAACGCGCTGGTCGACAGCATATGGACTTCGTCGATGATATATACTTTATAGCGGCCGTTCGTAGGGCGATACCCGGCGGCGTCCAGAATATCGCGCATATTATCCACGCCGGTGTGCGACGCGGCATCGATTTCCAAGACATCGATATGCTGGCCGGCGGCGATCGCGCGGCAGTTTTCGCAAGTCCCGCAAGGCGTCGCGGTGGCCTTGTCCGCGCTTTGGCAGTTCAAGGCTTTCGCCAGAATGCGCGCGGTGCTGGTTTTCCCGGTGCCGCGTATTCCGGTGAAGATATATGCGTGAGCAATACGGTCGGTATTGATTGCGGTGGTAAGAGTCTTGACCAAGACTTCCTGGCCGATAAGCGATGCGAAATCCTGCGAACGGTATTTCCGCGCAAGAACGGTGTAATTTGTATCCATGATATTTTATTCCTTGTCGGCTAAGAATAGCAAAAATAAACCGCGTTTCAAGGAATATGTTAGTCCCCCTTGTTAAAGGGGGAATTTTTGTTAATGAGCACGAAGTGCGAATTTACAAAAATAGGGGGATTATCGTTTTATACGAACATTACAAGATAATCCCCCTAAATCGCTAAACTCGCCTACGGCTCCTTAAGCGATTTTCCCCCTCTAACGAGGGGGATGACGAATAACATAACATTTGTAAATACCGACAAAATATGGTACAATTTACATTATGAAACTGTTCAAACGCATCTTGGGCGTATCTTTGGTTACTGTAGGAGTCCTAGCGGGCAAGTCGGCCCTAGGTGCATCTTGCAACTCGGCTATAGGGAACGGGACAGAAATTAATGGCGATTGTCGTTACGAAAGTTGCGTTAATGCAACCGATATTTTATCCAATGGAAAATGTTATTGCAAGAAAAGCAATTGTGATCCATCTGCCCCCATCAGTTTGTTCAGGCTTCGGGCCGGTTCAAACTGCTAATCCTGCCTTGCTGGCTTGCTTTATATATTTCTTGAGTCTTCTGACCAAACCTTTTCTTTTCGCCATTTTATAAGCGAAACCGCATGGTCCATTATCCATCCAAGTATTATTATATCTTTCTTCTTCCCTGTCTTTATTAAACTGTAGTAACAGCTTATCCGCGCAAGCCGGGGACATTTTTTCATCTATTATGTGCTCCGCACACTTTTTCATCTGTGCATAAATCCGTTCGGTTTGCATTTGCAAGTTTTTCAGCGTCTGCTTATCATATTTTTGGGGCTTTACAATCCATTCATCGCGAAGCACGGAATACGAGGCCGCGTTTTTTGCGATATCCGGCACCTGACCGTCTTTACCAAAAGTTCCGTCATTATTTTTGATATAAAAATTATGAAAAATAGCAATTTCCAATTTCCGCCCGCAAATTTTCGGCTTGAAAAAGCGAATGAAATAGTCTTGCAGATACCAAACGAATTCGTTGGCGATTTCAGGGTTGCAGACTTTAAGTATTCCCGATATATCCACAAAGATATGGACGTCTATATCGCTGGACCAGGTGTAAAAATAATTCGCCGCGGAACCGATAAGAACTATGTCCATAACATCCTTGTCATGATCAAGCTTTACATGAAACGATTCTTCAAAAAAACCCAAAAACTCCCAGGCCCACTTCAATATGCATTGCCTAGCGGGCTGTCGCAACTTTTGCGAAGGCAGCCAAATTGTTTTTAATAATTGTCGCTTTTGGGCAAACATATTCTGATTACGGACATGACCCACCGGGTGTTTCCATTTCCAACTGAAAACATTTCGGCACACCATTCAGCTTGCCAGCCCGAGTTATATAGCTACATCTAAGTCCAGCCGCGACGCATCCTTGCGGACCTTCCAGGTATCCCGTGCAGCTTTCATCCATAAATACCCAAACATAGTCTTCTGAACTATACGTTGAATGGTGCTCGCCATCACCATCTGCATAAGTGAAGCCATATCCTATAAAACCACAGGCAGGATTTATTGCCGCCCCTATTGTAAAAAGCCCTGAATCGCATCCGAAGCCTTTTGCCGGACATTGCGAATTACGTTCAACACAAGCCGAATTCTGGCTGGAACCTTGTGGTACTCCGCATATACTGCCCAGCCATGTCGTTTCGATTGAACAGCAATGGTTATTGTCTGAATTTGCAGAACAAGTGCAATTCTCAATAAGTTGGCCAATTTCGCATGGCGGATAAACGCAGGAATTGCCGTTCGACTCTTGCCCTGTCGGACAGCAATACTGATTAATACCGGAAGTGCTTACGTCGCCGGGGCAAGCGCAAGACCCATCCATAGGGAAGTTTGCCGTCGAGCACTTGGGCTTACAGCCGTCGTCCCATGCTTGCCCGGACGGACAGCAATGTCCATGACTGGCGTTGCTGCAAGAGCACTCGTCCGTAGCGGGTCCCGGGATCGGGCACGGAGGCTTGCCCGTAACGCAATTCATCCCGTTCCAAATCTGTCCGACACCGCAATCCGGCTGACAACGGTTGAGGTTAATGTTCCAAACTTCGCCCGGCTCGCAGACGCCGTACGGCAATTCGCAGCGTCCCGAGATTACCAGATACCCGGCTTCGCAGACGCAGCGCTCATTCACATAGAATCTCTGCAGACCCGTGTTTGGATCCGTTTGATATATTTGCCCAGGCCTTGGAATCGGCGCACCGACCTGCAACGACACCCAAGATGAATAATCCGGACACAGCATCGACTGATAGAAGATATCCGATATGCTTTCTATGCATGTGTTCGGCTCGTCTATCGGACAAGCAACTTGATCGTCCGAGAACACCGCATAGCCGCAAGTCAGCGCAACGTTCCGACACGCTCCTTTCAGCACCGCGTACACATTGTTGATATTCGCGTTATTAGACCAAGAATTAATCTGCATAACCTGCTGCGAATAGCACGCCGAAATTTCCGCCATACAACTGGAAGCGTAATCCGATATGATCCTTTCCTGAGCGGCGCGGATGCTGACCATCGCCCGCTGGATATAATTCACCAATATATTATTCTTGTTGTTATACTTGCCGCGGTCGTCGTAAGTAAATGCGCGGCACTTGTCCAAGACCGGGCGGCAAAGGCCGCTGTTCGCATTGTCCCCCATTCCTATCTTCGAAAGCAGATACCGCACGATGCACTTGCCGTTATTGTTTTGAGCGTCGCAGGCGGAATAGCCGGACATGCTCCACGCGCTGTTGATAAAGTTCGCATCTATCAGCGAATTATCATAATTAACCATCATCTTTCTTATCATAGAAATATTCTGGCCCAGTATGACTTCGCCATTTTCGTCTATGAATCTTTTTGTCGGATCCAAGCATTTCGCCATGTCGGCGCCGCAAACCATGTCGTCCTTCATGCATTGCTCCAAGGCCCCGACGCAGCCCTTGGCGTCGTACGCATTGTGGTCCTGCAGCACGGCCAGACGCGCCTTTTGCAGCATCTGCGTTGCGCTGCGCACGTTGGATTTAAGGGTATCGTTCATCTTTTCCAATCCCTTTTCGTACGCGATGCAGTCCTTGTCTATCTCCACGTCATAGCGGCCCGTAACCTGCCCGGTGTTCGCGCCCTTGGCCTTGCATGCGTTTATCACGGGCGCGCAGCGCTTTTGCGCCATTTTGAACAAGTCCGTCCCGCGAAGGTTCGCAAACGAGGTATTGTTGTTCAGGCTGAACATTTCCGTAAAGTCCGTATCCAAATCGAAGTCCAAATCCAAATCCAGTCCGAAGTTGTTGTTGCCTTCCGCCACAAAAGATTCTGGGGTGCGTATCAGCTTTTCGATATCCGACAGCATTCTGCGCGATTGGGTTGTGTCGCGGGCGTTCTGCAGTTCCAGCTCCGCTTCGGTGGCGGACATAATCGCGCGGATTTCCGGAGCCGTCAGCCCGACATAGCGGATGCGCTGCGCCACGTCGTTCAACTGGCTGTTCGCTTCCTTTACGGCGCTTTCCACTCGCGCGTAAGACGACAAGCGCCCCGAACAGGCGCATCGCTTTTGATTCGCGTCGATTACCGCGCAGAACTGATCCATGCAATCCGTGTACTGCACCATGCACGAATCGGTCGCAGCGCTGGTTTCTTCCCAGTTAAGCGCAGGCGCAGCAGGCGCAGAGGTCGCCGCGCGCGCCGTCAGATTACGGTTTTCGGCGCTTATATTCGAACCGGTTTGAAGGTCCGTGCCGACAATTTTCGCCCGTCCTCCGACTTCCGCCGTAGTCGGGCGCAAGGTAACCCCCGCGCGCCGCATAGGCGCGGACGCGTTCAGGCTTGCGGCATCGGTGCGCGCGGCGCGCCCTACTTGACGCGCGGCTTCGGTTATCGGGCTGGCGCGTCCGGATGCGGCCGGGGCCGCGTTCGCAACTTGACGAGATACGACTGCGCCGCGAGGAGACGGTGTCGCAGCTTGGACGCCAACTGCCGCCGGCTGATTCGCCGTTACGCGCGATACAACAGCGCCTTGGGTTTCAGTCTGATTTTGCGCGGACGAAGCGGCTGTAACGCCAACCTGCTGGCCTGGAATCGCGCGCGACGGGGCAACGTCAGCGGCCAGCGCCATGCCAGCGCAAAGAGCAAAGAACAAAGAGCAAAGAGCAAGTCTTTTCATTACCATTCGTGCGGCACGCATTGCCCGCCTTGGGTTTTGTACCCGTTGAAGCATCTGCATCCGATTTTCACGCATCCGTTCGTACCGCCCGAGGTGGAAGTAATGCCATCGGAAGAAATGCCTTCGCAGACCGCGCTATAATCCGAATACGGAGGACACATCACGACGCCGGGGCCCCAGCCCGTGCCGAAGTCGCGGATAGAGCCTTCGCCATGCACGCCCGGCGTTTCCCGCAGGCAGCTTTCGCGCAACGATGCCGAGCTTTGTCCGCCAACCGCCGTTATGACGTTCAGGATTTCCGTCAGCCGGACCACATTGCGGCAGTTATTGATGCTCCAATCCTGCGAGTTATTGCAACTGCCGGTGCTGTCCGGAACATCGATAATTCTGCCCGCGCCTTGGCCGCATACCATGGTGTCATAGCAGCTTGGGACCTCCGAGCTCTGCGAGCAATAATTCCTTACGCGCGCCACGGTCCAATTCGGGTTAGACCGGTTCTGCTGGTCAAAGCAGTCATATATTTCATTGACGCAGTTCTTATAGTTCTCCTTGGCAGTCGCCAATTCGTTCGCCGTGTTCGTCGTTTCTTCCTGCGCGAACTCCAGACGCTTTTGCTGCAAGTATTGCGTCGCGGCGATCTTCTGATACGCCATGTTCGTCGCTTGCTTTTTCAGCTCTTCCCCATACAGGTCGCAATCCGCGTTCGCGTCCAGCGCATACTTTTGCAGGATGGAACGGCGCGCGTCCGCAACCGGGCGGCGCAAGTTCGCGTACGGGTCGCCGCTGGACGTCGTATAGCCATAGCACGCCGCGCTGGTGTTGCCGGTATAAGAATTTCCGGGGTTAACGAAGTTCAAATCGGACCCGTCGTTGCTGACGGTGATAGTGCTGTTAAGATTATACGGCCCGGTGGTGCCGCCGTACGATCCGCACGCTTCATAGATTCCGTTAAAGCAGGAATCCAGAACTCGGTTGCAGACGTTGTTGTGCCCGTACTGGAACAGCTGGTATCCCCAAAGCCTCGCCAGAAAGTCCGCCGACGTCTCGGTATTGAACAGGTTTATATCCGCCATCTGGCCCACTATATCGCTGACGTTCATGAACGAGTTGAACAAGTTGCCATCGTTGCTGCCCGTGATAACATTGATTTGGTTTATGGTGCTGGCATAGGTCTGCAGGTTCGCCAAGATATCGGAATCCGCGCCGTTCAGAACGCTCATAAACTCATTGAAGCTGTTCAGCCCCAGCGCGCCGTTGGTGCAGTACGAAGGCGGAGTCGTCGCATTGCATGTCTCGCTGTATCCGGCGGTCTGTCCCATCATATGGTTGTTGCACCAGTCGGTCATGTTCTGCCCTGTGGTTTTCGCATCGCGCCAGGATACGCAGTTCAGGGTCTTTTCCGCATCGGTAAGTTGGAACGCCTCGTTCATGCTCTTGCCCCTGGTCATAATCAGCATAGACAGCTGGCCCGAAACTTTCAGCAAGTCTTCTTTCGCCTGCTGCAGTTGAGCCTCGACATTGGAAAAGGTCTTTACGCGTCCGGCGCAGGCGCAGCGGCGCTGGCCCGGATTGCGCGCGGTGCAGATTTCGTCCATGCAGGTGTAATAAGATTCCAAACAGTTGGCGTAAGCGTCCGCGGAAATCAAGCCCGTGGTCGGATCTATTATGTTGGAATAAGTTCCCGTATACAGCCTGTTCTGCAACAAGGTGTTCGAAGCGCTGACTCCGGCGCTGGCGCGGATCGGCACATCTCTCAGCGATATGCGCGCCTGGCTCGCGCCCGCCGGCATTGTTGCGGTACGCGCGGTGACACTGCGCGCCGGACTGCCGGGACGCGTCACTACATTTCTGGGGGTCGCGGCTGAAGCGGCATTCCCGCGCTGCGCCACGCCGCGCGAGGTCTGGCCGGTTGCTGCCGTGCCTCGGCTGGTCCCGGTTGTCGCGCCGGCTTTCGCCGCCGCCGATGTCGTTTGGGCACGTCCGGTGCGATTGTTCGCGGCGCCCGAGCGCCCGGACTGCGCGGCCGCAGTGGTCTGCGCAGGCACTGTCTGGTCGTACCCGGCAATCGGATCACCCAACGCTGGCAACGCAAAAGCGGCGCAAAGCGCAAACGCAAAGTATACAAAAAACCGGCTTTTCATAAAAAACCCCTTCCCTATATTCGTTTTATTATATCATAAAAACTAACTGAGTGAAAGCGTTATCAATGACTAATGACCAATGACTAATGTTTAATGACCAATATAAGCGCCCATTAGTCATTCGTCATTTATCATTGGTCATTAGTCATTAAAAAATCGCCGCGAATACGGCGATTTTATTTACTCTTCGTCATTCGTTCCGACGACCTCTTCAATTTCTATCTTGCTTGCTTTCCATTCGGATTTTTTAGCCTCGCATTTCTCGCCTCTATCGCCTTCTTTGGCGTCGCAATTCCATTCTTTTTTCATGCCGTCTTTTTTATCTTTCCATTTGGCTTTTTCCCCGGCTTTTTTATCCTTCCATTCTTTCTTCTTGCCTTCTTTTTTAGCTTTCATTTCGGCTTTCTTGGCATCTTTCGTACCTTTGCATTCCGTCTTTATGCTTTCGCGTTCTTGGGTCGCCTCTTCCGTGCCGGTGTACGATTTATCGGTAATCTCTACTGTCGCCGGCTCCTTTTTCTTGCCCAGGAAATCAAACATGCCGGCACTTGCCGCCGATATACCGATAACCAAAGCCAACCCCGAAATCATAACTTTTCTCATAAGCAATCTCCTTTCTGCTGTTGCTGAAGCACTCTAGCATTAATCGCTAAAAATGAAAAGCTGTTTTATCTGCCAAAGCCGAGTTCTTTTAACTCTTTCTTATATTTTTGAAAGTTCGGGCATTTTGACTGGTCGCAGCCGGCGCTCCAGAACCCGCAAGTTTCGCAGGGATTCCGGGGGCGCTGTAAATGGGCTGAGCCCGGCGGGGGGCCAAATTCCGACATTCTCGTTTCTTTTGTTAGAAGCATCAAAGACTGTAATAAAAAATTTCGCGACATGCATCAGGAAAGGATTCAACCGCCCATTTTGCCGATATTATGAACATTTTCATACAACTATAAAGAGATGGACGCAAAATAAACAACCAATATTAGTTAGGAATAATTGCGTACAATTGTAAGTTGTATCTTTCCAACAATTCGCGCGCAGGATTTGTTTTAGCCCTCAAAACATGGTACAATAGCATCAAAAGGAGGGGGCTATGAGCTACTTAACAATAATCCGCAATATAAGAAACACATTATTCAAAGTATTTTTGATAAACATTTTGTTTGTTATCGTATTTTGGGTATTCGCGATGCTGGATCTGATGCAGTACTTTATATGGGCGCTGCCCGGCTGGACATTGGAAATGACCAATGATTATATCATATGGCTGATCGGGCTTATAGAAGTTGTAAACCTTGTTCTGTTCCTGGCGCCGACCTTGGCGCTGAGCTGGGAAATCGGCCGCGTAAAGCCGAAGAAAAAGAAATAAAAATTCCGCCGGATGGCGGGATTTTTATTCTTTATTTTTTTCTTTCGCCATATTGTTCCATCAACTGTTTGTCTATAGTCCTCCTTGCCGCGCTTCGCAATGCAAGCCATAATTTATACTTGTCGCAGTCGCATTCTCTCGGATCGCAATTCCTGCAATTTTTATGAGAACCGCAGCCGATTTTATCCTCAATATCCACATTGGAAATACGCTGAACGGCGCGGCACACAGTATCGGCAATTTTACTACCCTTCTTTCCGCCCGCTTCTTGGCCAAGATAAGCTTCATCAAGACGCTTTGCGTCATCGAAATAACCGGCAGGCATTGTTTCTGCCCATTCTGCATTTGTTAACTTATCCCCGTCGTTATTAAACATAGCATTTCTCTTTTTTCCCCGCCAAAAACTCTCTTCCGTTAAACCTGGGCTGATTGTACAATACATAAGAAGCTTGTCAAGTTTTATAAAAAAATCCCGCTATGAAAGCGGGATAATATTGTCGGTTTTTATGCTTGTCCGCCGAAGCCTTGGCGAAAGCGGATTAACAGAAATTGGTTCTGGCGACGACCTGGTTATGCACTCATAATACTATCCACCAATTTATGGATTCCAGCAAGCTTAGACGCCTCATACTCCTTGCCATCCGCATTGCTAAGCCCCCAGCTCCTGGCCGTATCTTGTGCCAATTCATACCTTTTCATCATGTCCTCGAAGTTAAACTTTGCTCCATCACTATGGTCATACCCAGGCATTATTTCTTCTAGCTTCTTTTGGCACTGATGTCTTGTCGTTGGGATATCAGAAGGCGGAACATAATGTGATAACGCCCATGCTTCTATACACGGCGTATTCAATGCTATTTGTACTTTTGGCCTATTGGCAACCGAATTGCTTTCCTTTGCCTTTTGATATGCCAGTCTTACTCTTTCCGCTTTATCATCGTGATCAAACACGCACCAATATTCTACGCTTTTCTCTATTCGCTTATCTTTGACAAAAGATACCATTCCCTCAACAATCTTCAATGGATCCGTATGCTTGTGGGGTTGAATTTGAAGCATACATCTTGGATTTAATTTACTAATCGCATCCAAATACCTTGGTTCGGAATTCACTCCCTCACAAATCACATATACTGTTTTGGTAATCAAAGGTCTACTTGGCGGGCATCTCATCCGTATTCTCCGCAGATTTTACACCATCCAAAAAGAGATGCGCCCCTAAAAAGGGAATTGCACCATATACGCCATTCAGATACCCTCTTTCCACATCTTTGTCTTTGCGGGGGGCAAAATCTGCCAACGAATATAATTTCGAGGAATGGTCAAAATCTTTTTTTACAAACCAAATTTCATCATCACGCCATATATCCTGAATATCCATTAGCAGCGTGTTATGCAAAGATACCAATATTTGTGAACCATTTTTATTATCTGCCAATAATTGCTGCAATAAGCGCTTTACAATGAACGGATGCAGAGAGCTATCAAACTCATCAATTATCAATAAAGCGCCTTTTTGATAATTTTTAAAGTTATATAACGCCAAAGCAAGATGTATTAGCCTATTCGTCCCGGTAGATAGTTCTGACAACTCAAAATACTCGTTCTCGACTTTGATTTTCAACTTCTCTCCTTTCGCCTTTCCAGATGCAACATCAAATGTAAAAACATAGTAGTCTTCACCATCCATATATGATAGAGCATCGCCGAATTTTACAGGTGTCGTATATTTGGACGGCTTACTCTTTAACAATTCATTTGTTAAATCATCTGAAATTTTTACAAATTCCGCGCACTGAATACCAACATCGGATTCTTGCAATAACCTATTTAAAAATTCGGGAAAACTACTCTGTGTGTTATAAACATTATAGAATGACGACATCTTGACCTTGGTCTTATCGTTGAAAAGCAATATGGCCCCAAAAAATTCATATAAATTTTCTATATGATCTCTATACGACCAATCAATGCTATTGAGGCCGTCAGTATCTAATTTGCGAATATAAGACATTCGATCCGCAACGGTTTTATTTTCTCTCGACCAATTTCCACCACATTCGACCTTGCCTTTTGAGCGACGAAATATCAATTCAGTTTGCGAGTCGTCTTTTATCAGTTCAAATTTCTCACTAACAAATTCCGCAGGTCTGATCTTCATTTCATACAAATACTTTTTGTTGCTCCATATAAAGCTGATTTTAAAAACCGATTCGTTATTTTCGGAAAATCTGAATTGGCTTGCCTTTACATTCAACGAAGAAATATCATCCATTTCTATCAACAAACTTAACCAGCTCAATGAATTCATAAAATTTGATTTTCCGCTCGCATTTGCACCATAAATTACTGCTCCTGATAAGTATTCATCTGAGACAATATGGTCCAAGTGTTGTCTGCTGCCGGTTTTTTCAAAACTAATCTCTTGTTCGGAATCAAACGAGCCAAAATTTGACACGGAATATTTCACAAGCATGATTAACCCCTTTTATAAAAACTTCGTAAGTTTATCTTAATCGTTACACCAATGTCCGAAAAAATCAAGCAGAAAATACGATAAAGTCGCAAAAAAACAAACACTCTTGCTATTCTCGATTTTTTCGCATTCTTTATTTGACTTTTCCGTAATAGTGTTGTATAATAAAAAAGAATCACCCGAAATGGATGATTCTTCCAAAACCGGAATCAACAAATGGCAACTCAATTTCGGCTTAAAGCACCCTGATTATGCCATAAGATGATTCTTAAAACAACAGGTATTTTGACCACATGTGCAAAATACCGCATACCAAAAACAAAGGATTTATCTAATGGTATATGTAATTAATGCAACCGGCAATTATCCAAAAGATTGCCCGCCTCAATACGATTCTTGGATCGATTACTGGATAAAAAAACGCGGCCTGATACCCGAGTGGTGTAGACACTGCAAAACGAACACGAAAGAATTAGATGGCGGCCATGTACGAATTGTAGAACAGGGCCCGGACGGAAAATGGTATTATAAAGGCGAAACCTTGTATATCGTCCCGATTTGTCGCGGATGCAATAATCCTAACAACCAAGAAATTTTCTCAGTATCAGAAACAGACTTGGTTCCTGTACCATAAAAAACGCCCCAAAAGGGGCGTTTAATTCGGTTTTTATGTTTTACAGAAATTGGTTCTGGCGACGACCTACTCTTCCGTGGCTTAAGCCAAAGTACCATTGGCGATGCAGGGTTTCCCTGTCTGGTTCGGGATGGAACAGAGGGTGGCTCCCGCTCAATAATCACCAGAACCAATTTCTGCGCTTGTCCGCCGTAGCTTTAGCGAAGGCGGAAACATCGTAATTCAAAATATCAAAGAATCCATTCTTTCAACATACTCTTCAAGCATTCTGTTTGATTTCACGGCGCGCGAGGCGTCATGAAATCAAACAAAGATAAAAAGTCGATCATCCGATTAGTACGGCTTAGCTGAACCCCTCGCAGGGCTTACACTTGCCGCCTATCAACGTTGTAGTCTACAACAGGATTAATGGGGATATCTTATCTTGCGACCAGCTTCCCGCTTAGATGCATTCAGCGGTTATCTGTTCCGAACATAGCTAGCCTGCGGTGCCACGGGCGTGACAACAGGTACACCAGGGGTTCGTTCGACCCGGTCCTCTCGTACTAAGGTCAAGTTCGCTCAAATATCCAACGCCCACAGTAGATAGGGACCTAACTGTCTCACGACGTTATTAACCCAACTCACGTACCGCTTTAAATGGCGAACAGCCATACCCTTGGGACCTGCTCCAGCCCCAGGATGCGATGAGTCGACATCGAGGTGCCAAACACTTCCGTCGCTATGGACGCTTGGGAAGCATCAGCCTGTTATCCCTAGAGTAGCTTTTATCCGTTCGCGATGGCCCTTCCATGCGGAGCCACCGGGTTTCTAAGACCGACTTTCGTCTCTGCTCGGAGTGTCCTCCTCGCAGTCAGGCTTGCTTTTGCCTTTGCACTCACCGGCTGATTTCCGACCAGCCTGAGCAAACCTTCGCGCGCCTCCGGTACGATTTGGGAGGCGACCACCCCAGTCAAACTGCCCATCACGCACTGTCCCCCGCCCTGTTTCAAGAACGCGGGTTAGACATTAAAACACACCAGGGTGGTATTTCACCAACCGCTCCACGCGAACCGAAATCCGCGCTTCAAAGCGTCCCACCTATCCTACGCAAATGTGTCATAATGCCAGTACGAAACTGCAGTAAAGCTTCATAGGGTCTTTCCGTCTAGCTGCGGGTACCCGGCATTTTCACCGAGAATTCAATTTCGCTGAGTCTATGTTGGAGACAGTGGGGAGATCGTTACGCCATTCATGCGGGTCAGAACTTACCTGACAAGGAATTTCGCTACCTTAGGACCGTTAGAGTTACGGCCGCCGTTTACTGGGGCTTCACATCAGAGCTTGCACTCCTCAGCTTAACCTTCCAGCACTGGGCAGGCGTCACACCCTATACATCATCTTATACGATTTAGCAGAGTGCTGTGTTTTAAGTAAACAGTCGCCCCCCCCTGGTTTGTGTCACCTCATTGAAGTTGCCTTAAAAGAGGTCATCCTTCTACCGAAGATACGGATGCATTTTGCCTAGTTCCTTCAACATAGTTCTCTCAACCGCCTTAGTCTACTCGACTCGAGCACCTGTGTTGGTTCTGGGTACGATTCATATGTGGGTGCTATTTCCTGGAACCCCTTCACTGCAATGCCAATCCATTAAGGCAAAACAATTTACGGAATTCGTCACATCCCACGAGTCACGGAATATTAACCGTGTTCCCATCGGCTACGCCTTTCGGCCTGACCTTAGGGGTCGACTCACCCTACCCTGATTAACATTGGATAGGAACCCTTGCTCTTACGGCGTCAAGGTTTCTCACCTTGATTAGCTGCTACTCATGCCAACATTCGCGCTTCTGATACCTCCACCGTGGCTCGCGCCTTCGGCTTCGCAGGCTTACAGAATGCTCCGCTACCGCGCGTCTTACGACGCACCCGCATCTTCGGTAAATGATTTAAGCCCCGTTACATTTTCGTTGCATAAAGTCTTGATTAGACCAGTGAGCTATTACGCTTTCTTTAAAGGATGGCTGCTTCCAAGCCAACCTCCTGGTTGTTTTGGACTCTACACTCACTTTCCCACTTAATCATTATTTGGGGACCTTAGATGGCGGTCTGGGCTGTTGCCCTCTCGTCCACCGACCTTAGCACCGATGGACTGTTTCCCTGGCTATAATTTGTTGGTATTCAGAGTTTGATATGGTTTGGTAAGATTTTACTCCCCCTAGCCATTTCAGTGCTTTACCCCCAACAACGAACACCAGAGACACTACCTCTATAGTTTTCGCGGAGAACCAGCTATAACGGGGTTCGATTGGCTTTTCACCCCTAGACACAGGTCATCGCCCGATGTTGCCATATCGGTGCGTTCGGCCCTCCAGTTGCTGTTACACAACCTTCAGCCTGCCCATACCTAGATCACCCCGCTTCGGGTCTACGACTACATACTAAATTCGCCCTATTCAGACTCGGTTTCCCTACGCTTACGCCTAACGGCTTAGGCTTGCATGCAATCGTAACTCGTTGGCTCATTATACAAAAGGTACGCCATCACACGGCAATTTAATTCGGCTTTGCCGAATTAAATTGCACGGATAAGTTATAAGTTATAAGTTATAAAAATAATTCGCGCATGCACAAACTATTATAACTTATCCTTTATAACTTATAACTGAATTTAATTCGCTACGCGAATTAAATTGCCGTGCTCTGACAGCTTGTAGGTATTCAGTTTCAGTGTCTATTTCACTCCCCCTTCGGGGTTCTTTTCACCTTTCCCTCACGGTACTTGTTCACTATCGGTCAATCAGGAGTATTTAGCCTTGGAGGAAGGTCCCCCCATATTCAGACGGGATTTCACGTGTCCCGCCCTACTCTTGGACCAGACTACAGGATTTCGCATACGGGGCTATCACCTATTATCGCCGCGCTTTCCATCGCGTTTTGCTATCCTATAATTCGGCCACTGGGCTGATCCCCGTTCGCTCGCCACTACTAGGGGAATCTCGGTTGATTTCTTTTCCTGCGGATACTGAGATGTTTCACTTCTCCGCGTTTGCTCTGTACACCTATGTATTCAGTGCACAGTACGGCATAAAGCCGTGGGTTTCCCCATTCGGACATTTCCGGGTCAAAGCATATTGACGGCTCGCCGGAACTTATCGCAGTCTTTCACGTCCTTCATCGCCTCTGATTGCCAAGGCATCCACTAAACACCCTTTGTTACTTTTTATCCAATGCTTGAAGAGTAGGTCGTAACGCGAGACGCGAGACACGAAACGCGAAAAAACCAACTGCTTCAAATTTGGTAAAATAACTTGAATGAGCTATAATCGCACGCGTCACGCATCTCGCGTTTCGCGTCTCGATTTTCAGCAGTTGTAAGTTGATTCTTGTTCTTTGAATTGAATTTCATCGCGACGCAACCCGGGCCCTGAAAAAATCATAGATTTTTTTGGGTGGGAATTCGCGACGATACTTCTATTTTCAGAAAGATATTTTGAGATTATTACGATGTCTATTTAGTAGCTAGAAGCTACTAAACAAACACAAAAACCGATTCACAATATAAAGCAGATTCACATATGCGAACATATGGAATCATTGGTAAATTCCGGGTTCGCACCGAGATGCGAACACGGGCTTGTCCGAAGACAAACAATTTACCAATGATTCCAACCTCATCAAAAAATAATACCAAACTTGAACAGTCCCCCTTCGCGCTTTGCGCTTCGGGCGACACTCCTTCGCCTTCGCTGCTCGGCTTGGGTGGCTTGCCACCCGAAGCCTCGCAGAGGCGAAGGGTGGTGGGTCAGGAAGAACTCGAATCTTCGACCTCCGCTGTATCAGAGCGGCATTCTAACCAACTGAACTACTGACCCAAACTTGGTGGAGCCAATCGGACTCGAACCGACGACATCCACGTTGCAAACGTGGCGCTCTACCAGCTGAGCTATGACCCCGAAACAAACTCTGGGGACAACAATGGTTAAAAATTTGCTTTGCTGATACCAAAGTTTCTTCATCTTGTAAAGGGATGTTCAGACAGTCGTTTGGATTAATGACACTTCGTGAGAAGTGTTTTATCTATAAAGGAGGTGATCCAGCCGCACCTTCCGGTACTGCTACCTTGTTATGACTTAACCCCAATCACCAACCCCACCGTAGCCGCCGTCCTCCTTGCGGTTAGACTAGCGTTGTCGGGTGAAATCGACTCTCATGGTTTGACAGGCGGTGTGTACAAGACCCGGGAACGTATTCACCGCGGCGTTCTGATCCGCGATTACTAGCAATTCCGACTTCATGCCCTCGAGTTGCAGAGGACAATCTGAACTGAGGCGATTTTTAACGATTGGCTCGGCCTTGCGGCTTCGCTGCGCTCTGTTATCGCCATTGTAGTACGTTTGTAGCCCGACCCGTAAGAACCATGATGACTTGACATCATCCACACCTTCCTCCCGATTAACTCGGGCAGTCCCCTCAGAGTTCCCGGCTTTACCCGCTGGCAACAAAGGGCGTGGGTTGCGCTCGTTGCAGGACTTAACCTAACATCTCACGACACGAGCTGACGACAGCCATGCAGCATCTGTGTTCACACCAACCGAATTGAAGAAAACCATCTCTGGTAATCGCGTGTGACATGTCAAGGGTCGGTAAGGTTTCTCGCGTAGCATCGAATTAAACAACATACTCCACTGCTTGTGCGGGTCCCCGTCAATTCCTTTAAGTTTTAATCTTGCGACCGTACTCCCCAGGCGGCATGCTTAACGCGTTAGCTTCGTCACTGGTCCCCCGAAGGAAATCAACAACAAGCATGCATCGTTTAGGGCGTGGACTACCAGAGTATCTAATTCTGTTTGCTCCCCACGCTTTCGTCCCTCAGTGTCAGCAATGATCCAGAAGACTGCCTTCGCCATTGGTATTCCTTGTGATATCTACGGATTTCACCCCTACACCACAAATTCTATCTTCCTCTATCATGCTCCAGCCTGTCAGTATCTATGGCAGTTCCGGGGTTGGGCCCCGGGATTTCACCACTGACTTAACAGACCACCTACGGACGCTTTACGCCCAGTAAATCCGAACAACGCTTGCACCCTTCGTATTACCGCGGCTGCTGGCACGAAGTTAGCCGGTGCTTTTTCTGTCGCTACCGTCATCATCGTCACGACTAAAAGAGCTTTACAACCCGAAGGCCTTCTTCACTCACGCGGCGTGGCTGGATCAGGGTTTCCCCCATTGTCCAATATTCTTAGCTGCTGCCTCCCGTAGGAGTCTGGACCGTGTCTCAGTTCCAGTGTGGCTGATCGTCCTCTCAGACCAGCTATGGATCATCGCCTTGGTAGGCCGTTACCCCACCAACAAGCTAATCCAACGCGGGCTCATCCTTCGCCGATAAATCTTTCCCGACCAATCAATTTTTCTGTTACAAACAATTGATTGGTCGGCGTATGCGGTATTAGCGTTCGTTTCCAAACGTTATTCCCCAGCGAAGGGCAGATTCCCACGCGTTACTCACCCGTGCGCCACTGGTTGCCAATCAATTTTTCTGACGAAAAATTGATGGCAGAGTAAGAGAGTATAAGAGTAGGAGAGTAAGAGATAACGAAATCTTTTACTCTGCAAACGCAAAGCGTTTGCAACACTCTTTTACTCTGCGCGCGAAGCGCGCGATACTCTCCAATCAATTTTTTGCAATGCAAAAAATTGATTGGCAACCCGTTCGACTTGCATGCCTAAGACCCGCCGCCAGCGTTCGTTCTGAGCCAGGATCAAACTCTCAAGTTTTAGAAAACTTGTTTGTTTGTCCGTGCACTAAACTAAACTGACATTGAATGTTAGTTCGTTTTACTATTTCGCAAGACAAGTATTTTAACGAGGCCACAAAATTTTGTAACCTACTACCTGTCTAGGATATGCACTATGACAATTGTCAAAGTTTGGATTTTCCCAAATTCAACTGTCTGCACATCCCTTCTTTTTATGATTTGTATTTTGCAACGCAAAACACCCATCATAAATCTTGATGAGCTGCTTTATTCACAATGTTGCGATTTTTCCTGGGACAACGAATCGTGTTGTTTCCATAAAACCGCAGAATTTCAGGGGTTGAAGCTTTTGTTCCAACTTGAAAGCCCGCATAATATAAAGTGTTTTTATGAAAATGTCAAGGGGAAAATTAAAAATATTTTCTGCGGCACCCTGCGGGAAACTAACGAAAAATGCATTTTTCTGTCTATACATGCCCGTTTTGTAAATCATCTTATACAAAACTGCGTTTTTTACCCGCAAATTCGCTATTAAAAAAATTTTGCATAGCAAAACTTGATTATAAAAAATCCCGCAAAAGCGGGATTTTTCAAAACCTATACATCAATCCCAGTTTTATCATCGGGAATAATTTTAATTTCGCCAGTTCGTCATCGGCCATGCGCAACGCTGCTTTTTTATTGGTGTTAAGCTCGGTTTCTACCGGCGTGCCTTTGATAACCGGATCCCAATTATCTCCATCGTCATGGCTGACCCATAAATTATCCAGCGGTATATTCAGCCCCAGTCTCGCAGTCCGGCTGGTAAACACTGCGCCCGCGTCCATATATATCTTCACGCCCCACAACAGCCCCAGATCGAAACCGGTTCCCAGATACGGCCCGGAATATTTCCAAGTCATATCCGCGCCGACCTTCAGCTCGGTGCCGCTGTATCCGTAAAGGGTGTCGTTCAGCTCGAACGTTATCATATCGTCATCTGTGCGCGTCCCCTTGATGCCCGCGCCGGCGCCGATTTTTCCGGTCATATATCCCCCCGATATGCGCACACCCCCAAGGAACCAAGTATCCCCGAACGGATAGAAATCAACAATCGCGCCGATATGATTTGCTTTCAGATCGATATTGCCTTTTAGGGATATGTTGTCGTCGATTTCAAAGCCGTCATTGCCGACCGCCGAATCAATCGCCGAATTTATCGTGGATTTGATCGGAGAAGTCGTGGCGAAATCCAGGCGCAGCCCCAAACGCTTCCACCAGAACGAATCGAAATTTTTATTCGCGTATCCGACAAATCCGTTCAAGCCGGATGTAAAGGACACGCCGAGTCCCAACTGCATTCCTTGCGGGAACTCGGTCTTGGGATTCGATGCCACGACCGGCGCCTTGACTTCCGATAAATCGGCTTTTATTTCTTCAAGCGCGCTCTCGTTCGCGAACGTGGGCAGGACAAACATCGTTGCAAAAATAACCGGCAAAATCTTTTTCATCATATGGGGAACTCCTTTTGTACAAAATAGGTCCAGAATTGGTTAAATTCCAGGTCAAGGCGGCAGGGAAATTAAAACAAGAACAAGGACTTTCGCGAAACAAGTATATTATACTTGTGAGCGGAAAGCCGCAGTTATTGGTTTAATTTGACGCCGTCCCGAAGGATGTGGCTAAAATCCCCCATCGCTTTGTCAAACCGGCTCGTCGTATTATATACGCCTTCGCCGATTTTCCGCGCGCTGTGCGATTTTATCTCGCACCTTGACCTGGAATTTAACCAATCCTGGACCTAACTATAACAATCAAAAGGAATGTTTTCAAGCGTATATTACATTAACCGTATAACCATATAACCATTAATCACGAATCACTTGTCGTTCTAGTATACTAGAACGGCAAGTATAAAATAAAATGTCCATTATAACGGACAACGTTCATTATCGCGTACGACTTATGATTAGGGTCAGGACTCAATGAAATTCAAAATCTATACATTACCCCCAGGCGCACTATCGGATAGAATTGAAAATCTTTCAGAATGTTATTGGCATCGCGCACTATATTATGGCGGCCGCGATGGTACTCGTCTATTATGCCCTGCACATCGGAATCCAGCGCGCTGTGCGCGTTCGCAACCGCATCCTGCACTATATTATTGATAGCGTCGCAATTGCCGCCGCATGCGGCGATACCCGCGCTGTACCAAATTGGCGGAGCGCCGCCTCCTATTACCCATGACGTTATGTCGTTCAAAATGACGGTCGGATCTATATTGCCGGCAATCAAGATATTCTGGAACAGGCTGACGTCAGTCCCGTTGAAGTTTCCCCCCGGCGCGGTCAGGATTTCATCCAGGATGCTGCCGAGAAGCCCCGCGGTCGTCCCCGGTATATCGTTCTTATCAATATTAGTCCAACCGCATTCGAAGCCGTTGCCGATAACGTAACAGGCTTGGATTTTATCATAGGGAAGAACTATATCGCTGTCATGCAGCTTGGGCGGATTGGTAAATATCACGCCCGCATCGACAAAGAACTTAAAGCCGCGAAACACGCCGATGTCCCAGCCAAGCCCTCCGTAAGGCCCGTTGTATTTCCAATTCAATTTTCCGCGGACTTGCGCGCCGCCTTGCAAACGGGTCCTGATTTCGCCGGCGGCGCCAACATCGATTATGAATCCGCCGGGCGGAGTATCATTCGGCACATTCGCCCGCAGATCGATGTCCAATCTGCCGATATAATAACCGCCGGATAGGCGAAATCCGCCCACAACGGCGGTATCTCCAAAAGGATAAAAATCAATCAGCCCGCCGAACCGGTTATCATTTACGGAAAAGACGCCGTTAACTCCGTCCAGATTCACGTCTGCGCCATGAATTGCTATCGGGTCAAAGGCATCTTCCCATTTATAGTTATATTTCAGCCCCAGAACATTAAGATTGAAGTCTATGCTGGTCTCGTCATAAACGCGCGCCGAAATCATCTTATTCGTGCCGGTGGCCAAATCGGCGCGGAATCCGAATCGCTTTCCCCAAAAGCCCGGCGCGTCCTTATTCGCATATCCGACGAACCAGTTCACCGAAGAAAGAGGCCAAAGCGCCAAGGGAGCGCCGATTCCGAACTGCCATCCCGCATACGGTGACTTTTGCGGAGCGGATTTGCCGTCTTTCAGAACTTCATCTATAGGCTTCAGATCGGGCGCTTCTGCAAAAGCAGGTATAGCAAATGCAACCGCAAAAATAATCGGCAATATTTTTCTCACAAGCCGTTTATATAATTATATAGGGATTTACTCAATAAGTTTAATTTCTTTTGCATTCAATTCGCGAACTTTGCCGGGCGCCAGATCACCCAGCCGGGTCGGTCCGTAAGATTCGCGATGAAGTTTTTTCACCAAAAATCCAAGATAGTCCATAACTATTCTAATCTCATTCTTTTTGCCTTCTTGCAATGTCAGGCGAACGGTTAAGGGATATCGCGACAGCAACTCTATCTCCATCGGCGCATATTGCACCCCGTCGATTTTTATCCCATTTCGCGCATTATCAAAAATAAAATCATCGGAATTTAAGGGCGATAGAAAACCGCGCAAAGCCTTTGCCCGCGCAGGTGACTTTATTTCCGCAAAACTCTTGGGATGCAGCCCGGCGACATAAACTCGTTTTATTCCGCTGGAGGGCAAAGTCAGCCGCCGCGCCAGTTCGCCATCGTTCGTCAGCAGCAGCAAGCCCGTAGTTTTATAATCCAATCTTCCAACATATTTGAAATTATGCAGCTTTGCCGGCAAGTAATCATAAATCGTCGCGCGCGCTTGCGGATCGCTGCGGGTCGTCATAGTATTTATCGGTTTATTAAAAGCAAAAATTCGAGCCTGCGATTCGCCGGCTAATGATTTGCCATCAACTAAAATTTTCTCGTCGCCATTTATAAAAAATACTGGCGTAAGAATTTTCTCGCCATTCACGAAAACCTTGCCGTCGACGATAAGCTTTTCCGCCTCGCGGCGCGACGCGATTCCAGAGTCTGCGATAAATTTGGCGATTCTTGTTTTCATTAATTAGCGATTAGCAATTATCAATTAGCGATTAAAAATGCAACAATATGAAATGTCCAATATACTGGACAATGTTATTACCAGTTCCCCAATTGCTAATCGCTAATTGCTAATCGCTAATTCCTTTACTGTTTTCGTCTTCGGGTCGTATACCTTTGGGGTGCCGCGATATCCCATCGTAGAATGATGGCTGGGGATTAGAAATTCCGGCAGAGGCGTGCTTTCGCCCATACTCCTGAACGCCTGCAGCCGCGGGTCGGAATACGCCGGAGTATAATCCGCTTCGATCGGCCTGTGGTACCAGCCTTGGAATATTACCAGCTCCTTTTTCGCGTCCAGCTTCAGAATATCCATAGTGCTGTAAAGCGGCTTTCTTTCCGTCGTCGTAGTGTCTTTTCCGTCCGCGCCCTTGGTCTTTTTCTCCTCCACTTTTTCGCCCATCATATCCGAAAATCTTTTGGCGGTATCGGGGTCATTCTGGCGGAAAACGATTTTCGCCGCAGTCGTGGAAATTATGGTTGCCGCCGCGTCCGCGCCGTACTTTTCCTGAATCTGGTGAATATCCTGGCCGATGATAAGATAAGACACTTTCTGTCCTCGGCCGATATCGGGCCCTTGGATAATCGCCTGCATCTTTTGCATTTTGGGCATTTCGTCCAAGACGAACAAGGCGGGGAACGGCCCGACTTTTTGACCCTTATGCTCGTCGCCGGGCGCGTTCGCAATCAGAAACTTAGACATAAGCTCGATAAATATTGCCGTTATCGGGTTCAAGGCGTCGGCATCGACCTGATTGATGGACAGGTATACCGTAACCGGCTTTATTTTTCCATCGCGCGGGTCGATCATACCGCGCAGATCCGCGAAATGAAAATCACTGTGGCTGGTGCGATTTCGCACGGCGGCGTTTCGGAAAATCCCCAGCCCCGCCAGAACCGTGGACAGGATGGAGCCGCGCTCCTTGTCCGGGGTATTCGCAATCTGCGTAAGCTCCAAAACCGCGCGATGGCTGTATCCGTACTGCAGCGCTTCGTTCACCGCGTTCAGGAACAAGTCCTTCATGGGATCGGCCATCATCACCATCTGGTCGCCTTGCTTGCGGCGGTTTTCTATTTCCTCGGCGATCAGCACCTGATTTTTGTTCAGCCAGTCCAGAATCATGGACAAAGACGCCTCTTTCCCGATCCAATCGTCCGGAATCTTCGCCCAAGTCCCGATATGGACATAGTTCATGGCATTCAACTGCCCGTTGGCCAAGGCATGCAGCGCGGCATCCGCATTCGGGTCATTCATAAGGGTATAATACTCGCCCAGCAATGCGGCGTCTTCGGAATCGAATTGTCCAGATTGCAGGCGCGCGTAAAAATACTCGTCCGCCTTGACCTTGTCTATCTTGGAAACCATAAAGTTGATAAGACCCGAAAGCGCCGCGCGGCCGGAAATCGTCCAATGGGGGTCGGCGGTAGAGCTTGTCTTGTCCGCAATAAGCGTGGAGCATATGGAGTCTATGTAAAGGTCGCGCTCTTCGGCCAGAAACGGCACATGCGAAGGCGATAAAGGGTTCCAGGACGGATAATAAATGCCCGCCGCCGGATCGTCCTGGCCCGCCCAGTTCATGATAAACACCGGGCCTACTTTCTCCGCGCGATACGCGGACGACTGCTGCTTTAATTCCGGCTTCGGGTCGTTGATAATCATCGAAACGCCGGTGCAATCAAAGATAGTGGGCAAAACGACGCCTTGGGTTTTACCGGTCCCTGGAGGAGCCAAACATAGGGCGGAAAAAGTCTCCTTCATCATCAGCGGCTTTTTCTTCCAATAGCCCAGAACCATCATAAAACCGTCAAGCAGGCCCATTTTTTTGACATCTTCGTCATTGGCCTTGCGCGAGGACTCTTCTTTCAGGGTGTCTTTGCCATGTGGGTTGAACTCTTTAAGCAGGGTATCGTCCGCCAGGATGAAAAACACGGCCAGCGGAAGCAGCGGGGCAAGCGTCGCAATATCGGTCTGGGTGACGGCTCTCATAAGCCAATCCGGGACTTCGGCCAGCACGGACAAGCCGCCGCTGCGCAGCAGGTTTCCGAAATATACGCTGATCCACTTGGCGGCGGCCGGCGACCAGCCATAGCGCCATATATGCTCGATCGGAAACGCCAGAATAAACGCCAGCGCGCAGGACAGCCAGATAATAAGCTTGTACCGCATATTCCAGAACAAGCGCGCCAAGGGCGTCCTTTCGTGGTCCTTGTACACGGACGAGTCGAATATCTTCAGCCCCTTGCCTTTGCCCGAAAACGATAAAAAGTTGAACTTTTCTGCCATTAGGTTTATTATACCAAAAAAATAGGTAATTGATAATGCAAAACTTGCCAAGGATTTTTATTAACGAGCCTTTGGAATCCGGAAAGCAAATCCCGATTTCCAAAGACCAGCTGCACTACCTGCAGAAAGTAATGCGGACGGAAAAATGTCTGGTTTTCAATGCCGGAAAAGAATTCAATGCGCAGGTCGCCGGCTCGCAGCTTTCGGTTCTGGATTTGACCGAGCATCCTGACCCGTCCAATAATTTGATCTTTGCATTTGCACCGATAAAGCAGTCAAGAATGGAAGAAATGCTGAATGCGGCAACTCAAATGGGCGTGGCGAGGTTACAGCCGGTTATCACAGAGCGCACCACCGAGAGATTTCCAAAATGGGAAAGAATTAGAAAAATCATAATCGAAGCATCGGAACAATCGGGTCGCAATTCCGTCCCCGAACTCCTGCCGCCGATTAAATTTTCGGAATTCGTAGGGGCGAATGAAAATTCGCCCGGCAATTTAATTTTCGCAGACGAGCGGTTCGCGCATGAGGTGTTCCCCTCCTGTGGAGGGGTGGATGCGAGCGAAGTGAGCAGACGGGGTGGTTCTTGTAATATGCGAGAATTAAACGAACCACCCCGCCCTGCGGGCACCCCTCCACAGGAGGGGAACCGCGACCCCACCACCGTGCTCATTGGCCCCGAAGGAGGATTCTCCCCGGCGGAATTCTCGGCATTGGACGCATCCGATGCAATAGGAATCAGCCTTGGAAAAACAATCCTGCGCGCTGAAACCGCTGCAATCGCCGCATTGGCGAAAATTATTGATTAATGATTACAAAATAAACGCGGCTATGCCGCGTTTATTTTGTCGTTCTTTTTATCCACCACATCTGGCCGATTCCGAACAGGTTGGAAACCGTCCAATACAGCACCAGTCCCGCCGGCATCCATGCAAACATCGCGGTAAATATTACAGGCATCCACTTCATCATTTTCTGAGTCTGCGCCATCGGGTCGTTGCCCGTAACCTTGTTTGCAGCGGATTGCAGATGCATCTGCCACCACATTGACGCTCCCATTACTATCGGCAGGATAAAGTAAGGATCCATCACCGCCAAATCCGAAATCCACAAGAACTGCGAATGACGCAGCGGCGCCGCAATCAGCAGCGCTTTATAAAGCGCGAAGAAAATCGGAATCTGCAAAAGCATGGGCAAACATCCAGACATCGGACTGGTCTTGCTGTCTTTATACAGCTTCATCATCTCCTGTTGCATGCGTACCTTGTCGTCTGCATACAGCTTTTGAATGCGCTGCATTTCCGGCTGCATTTTCTGCATCGCGGCCATGCCGACAAAAGACTTGCGCGTCAGCGGCCACATCAGGATTCTGATAATTATCGTCAGAAGAATAATCGCAACGCCATAGTTCGCCACCAGCGAATACAACGCATTCAGCGCCCAAAGGAACGGACGCGACAGGAACCAGAACCAGCCGTAATCAAGCGTCTGATCAATGCCGCGGATAGAGGTGGCCGCGGCTTTCAGCACTTCGGGCGTTTTGGGCCCTGCAAAAATTCTTGTTGTGAAAGTAGTTATCCCGCCGGCCGGCACAGAAACAGCCGACGCGCTTGCTTCGGCCTGCAAGCGCCCGTCTCCCAGCGGTTTTATTTTTATCGTTTGGTCCACAGAACCCAGGCTGGCTATGACCTGCCAGTATTGGTCTTCGAATCCGACAAACCCTGCGGGCGTTGTCCAAGCATAAGATTTCTTACCGACGGATTTCCAGGATTCGCGTTCAATACTGCTGTTTGCAAAAGCAACCCCGCCGGTTGAAACTCCGGCCGTGTCGGCGCCTGCATCGCGCACGATCCGCGCATAAGGAACAAACGACACATCGCGCTTGGAATTGTTTCTGATAGTGTCGGTGATTGTAATTATGTAATTTTCTTTATCAGAAATTTCTATGGCGCGCGAAAATTCTATCCCATCGGAGTTTTTCCAAACAATATTCTCGAATCCGGTTCCTACGTTTTTTTGATTCCAGTGCGTAGCGACGTTCGGCGCGGTAGTTCCATTCGCAATCAACCCGACTTCTATGAATTCATTTTTCCCGGACAAAATGCCAACGGCTTCTTCGCTATTTTTTGCGGCTTTGTAATTATGCAGGCGAATATCGCTGATGCGAAGCCCTTGGGCGTTAAAGCCCATTTTCCAACCCATGGTCTCGTGACCGAGCGGAACGACAACAGCATTTGAAACATCTTCGACCTGCGCCGCCGCGACATCCGTATTTTGCTCTGCGGGCGCAGGGCTCTGCTTCGGAGACAGCCAAGCGCTGAAAATCCACCAAGCCAGCAGGAATATGACTATCCACCATAAAACTCCGGTGAATTTCGATTTCTTCGAATTCGCGTCTTTCGCCGCCAGCCAAGAGGAAAACCCTGAATTATTCTCTAAATATTTTACCATTAAAAAACCTTCGGTTTTTAAGTAGGAAGTAGGAGGTAGGAAGTAGGAAATAAAAAGCAACAATAAACGATGTCCATTATAATGGACAACGATTACCTTACTCTATCACTTCCTACTTCCTACCTCCTACTTCCTACTTCTTGTTATTAACCATCCCAACAGATACGCCGCAACGCCGATGCTGATGCAAATGTCCGCCACATTGAACGCCGGCCAGTGAAATCCCCTCACGTGAAAATCTAAAAAGTCGATCACCGCGCCAAAGCGGATGCGGTCTATCAGATTCCCCAAGGCCCCGCCGATTATCAGCGACAATGCTATGCGCTCGTACTTTTCTTTTGCGCGAGCGAACAGGTGATAAGCCAGAAAGCCTATTATCGCGCCCGTCAGCGCGATTATAACAAACGGCGCCGAGCTCCCCAGCGCACGGAATAATGAAAAGCTGGTTCCCGGATTCCAGACGAACACGAACTTGAACCAGGATGTCATAGGCAGACTCAGCAAGTCTGCGCCATGCACGACCATGCCTCCATTGCAAAATGGCGAGTGCAAGTCGCATGCGGCGCCGAACCAATGAAATCCGACCGGAGACATTGTCATAATCCAGCCCTTGGTCAATTGGTCGAGAACGACCACCAAAAGAATAAAGAATAAAGAATAAAGAATAGATTTCTTCATATATCAACCTTTTGATTGGGGCATTATAACGGAAAACTTCTGCAATACAAATGAAATATGGCAGAAGAAGCGGGGTCGCAGTTCCCCTCCTGTGGAGGGGTGGCCGCAGGCCGGGGTGGTTCTTGTAATCTGCGAAAATTAAACGAACCACCCCGTCGGCTACGCCGACACCCCTCCACAGGAGGGGAACACCACGGCGCAAATTTTAATGATTATGCTTTTCAATTGCGTCGGCCAAGGCTTTATAATTACTATCCCGCAAGGCGGTCAAAAGGCCGTCTATCTTATTCTTCTGAATCCCCAGCGCGATCAAGACTTCCTGGCCCAGCACAAAGCTGGATTCTATCGTTTCCGGCAATGCGACCAATGCGCCCTCGGCCCGCAATTCTTCCGATTCCTGCATATTGCGCACGCGCGCAAAGATTTTTACCCGCGGCGATGCTAACCTGGCCGCGCGTATAGTCCGCTTCGCTATCGCGGCATTATTCAGCGCCACCACTACCGCGCGCGTGCGCCGTGGCGCAAGGCCCAGTCTTTTCAGAACAGCCTCGCTGGTCGTATCGCCGTAAAATACGTTAAAGCCCGCCTCGCGCGCAAAAGCCACCGCATCGACATTCGCGTCGATTGCAAGGTACGGAATTTTTTGCGCCTCCAGCATCTGCGCGATAGTATGCCCCACGCGTCCGAACCCGCAGATAATTACTTCCGCCTTGATTTCCAGCAGCTTTTCGTTATTTATCTTTTCGGCCTGAGCGGGATTGAATAATTTCCCGCGCGAATTCAGCAAGTCATAAACCGCCAGCAATATCGGCGTCACCATCATCGACACGACTATGATTGCGGTCAAGACTTCGCCATGTCCGAACGGTATGGCTTGGATATCATTGGTTTTCATAGTCTGCAGAATCAGCAGCCCGAATTCGCCGCCTTGGGCCAGAATCAATGCGATAAGGAACGATTCGCGGCTGGAAACATTTCTTACGCGCGCAACTATGTAGATCGCAAAGAACTTGATTACGACCAATGCGATAACGCCCAGCGCGATAACCCACCAGTTCTGGGCCAGCAGCGGCAAGTCCAGCCCCATGCCCAAAGCGATGAAAAAGAATGACAAGAACAATATCTGATAAGGTTGCATGTCCGCCTGAACCTGATGGCGGTATACGGTCTCGGACAGCAGCATTCCGGCAAGGAACGCGCCCATCGCAGGGGGCAGCCCAAAATACCCGAACACCACCGCCCACAAAACTATGTTCAGCAATATGGCCAAAAGGAAGGCTTCTTTGGATTTGAGTTTTACAACGGCCCTCATCAAAGGATTCAACAGGAACCGGCCGACGATGACGACGCCCAGAACAAGACCGGTCGACATAACCAGAATATCGATGACTTCGGCGCCAAGGTTAAACGAACGGCCGGCCAAAATAGGCAGCATCGCCAGCAAAGGAATAGACAGCAAGTCTTGAAACAGCAATATGGAAAAGGTCTGGCGGCCCATGTTCGACTGCAGCTCGTTTCGATCGGCCAGAACTTGCAAGTCGCCGGAAGTGCTGGACATAGCCAGCATCAAGGACACCATAACCGTCCCCATTATCGTCCAACTGGTCAGCCCGAAAAGAATAGGGAATATCATCACGGCAACCATCAGAACCTGCGCGGCGCCGAACCCGAAAATGCTATGGCGCAGTCCCCAAAGGCGCCGCATGTTTATTTCCAACCCTATGACGAACCACAAGAATATGATTCCGATCTGCCCCAGGAAAGTCCATATTTCCGAAATCTCCCACAGCTTCAACGCATAAGGCCCGGCAATAACGCCCGCGGCCAGAAACGCCAGCAAGGTCCCGACGCGGAAAAGGCGCAGCAAGAACACCAGCGCGAACGCAACGCCCAGGAATATGAAAATAGAAGTGCTCATTTTTTCTCTCCGTCCCCGCAAAACTTATAGCACATTAGCGCGCGCTAGTTCAACAAACTTTTCCATAGGCAATTCTTCCGCGCGCTCTTGCCCGGTTAATCCGAATTGCGACCAATCGACGCCGGGCATAATGCTGCGTATCATTTTCCTCCGCTGGCCGAAAAGCTTCGCGGTCAGCTTTTCAACGGATGACAGCTGAATTGTTTTTTTATCTTTCGGGATTATCTGCACAACCGCGCTTTGGACTTTCGGCGCGGGGAAAAAAGCGGTATTCGGAATATTGAATAAAATCTTCGCGTCCGCAACCAAAGCGGTAAGAACGCTCAGCCGGCCGTATTGCTTATCGCCGACGCGCGCGACGATTCTATCCGCCACTTCGCGCTGGAACATTAAGGTCATAGAGTGGAGAGTGGAGAGTGAAGAGTGTAGTTGGTGCAGCCACTGAATTAAAAGTTCAGTTCCGATATTATACGGAAGGTTGGAACAAATTGCTAAATCATCTGCACTCTTCACTCTCCACTCTTCACTCTTGAAATATTTCAATGCGTCGCCATAAATAACTTCCAGGCGGCCGTCTGCGGCGTTCGAAATTTTTTTCAAAATCAGCCCGGTCGCACGGTCTTTTTCAATCGCGATAACTCGCGCGGCGCCGCACTCCAGCAAAGCGCGCGTCAGGCCGCCCGGCCCTGGGCCGACTTCGACAACCGTAGCGCCCTGTATGCCCGGCACGCTGCGCGCTATTTTCCGCGTGAGGTTCAGATCGAACAGGAAATTCTGGCCCAGCTGCTTTTTGGGTTCCAGGCCCGCATCGCGCATCATTTCTGCAACTGGGGGAAGATTTAATAATTTTTCATTCATATCTGCTTTCTGCCGCCGAACGCAATGCTCAGCGTTCCGTCGTCGATGTAATCCAGGTCGCCGCCCAAAGGCACGCCGGATGCCAGTTCTGTAAATTGTAGGGGCGAAATATTTTTCGCCCCAGGGGCGAATGATAATTCGCCCCTACAAACCTGTGCGACATAATGCTGGGTTGTTTTTCCTTCCACCGTATTGGGCAGGGCAAAAATGATTTCGACTATTTTTTCATCATCGATACGCGCGGGCAGACTTGCGATATTCAAATCTTCGGGAGTGGTTCCCGCGGCGCCGGACAGCAAGCCGCCGATGATATGATAGCGCCCCTTGAACACGCCGGATTTTTCCAAAGTCCAAACATCGCCCAAATCGCGGACCAGACATAACTGGCCGTTAGCGCGCGCGGGATCGCGGCAGAATTCGCAATTATCACAATCGGTCAAACACCCGCATACGGGACAAGGACGTACAGATTCGGCAGTATCATTCAGCGCTGCGGCCAGGGCAGCGGCCCTGCCTGTTTTGTCCTGCAACAGGGCCAAGACTATGCGCTGCGCCGCCCGCCCTCCGACCCTGGGCAGCTTTGCGAATTGTTTAATAAGCTTTTCGATTTTCTGATTCATCGACAAAATATTAGCCTAAACTAACAACATAAATAAAGCACAAAAAACTTTGACAAATCAGTTTTAATCTATGTTATAATATCCATAACCAAGGAAAGGATATAAAATGGCGGACACTCAAAAATACCCGAAGTCATTCGAAGAAGTCTTGAAGATGGCGATGGACAAGAAACCGGAAAAAGGAAGATTTGGCGATTGGGGGGGCTGGCGCATCATGGCAAACGCCGGCAAGGCGGAATTTATCGGAACCCCTTGGAGCGAGGGCTTTCCGAAAACACTGGATGATGCCAAACATCTGAGAGTTTGGCACGACAATGAAGAATTTTTCGAAATGTTTATCAATGCTGACGCGGATAACTCCGCCGAAGCGAGGGATTTTCTGCAGCGCGCGAATCTTATCGGCGCCGTGCTGGATAATAACTTCAAAAGTCCGGAAAATATGATTGTCTTTCTGAAAAACGTGAAATCCCTGACCGACGAGCAGCTGAAATACAATGTGCTGAAACAAGTATCCGACCACAACGATAAAAAAATAAATTATGATAAAAATTTGATGCTTGCACAAAGCCCGTTTGTAACGACGAACGACCTGCAGCATGTTTTATGGGTGATTTACGAATATAACGACAGAAAAGACGACCTGGCGCAGTGGTCGGCGGAACAAAGGGAAATCGCGGCCAAAGTCGCGAATGATTTGCTTGCGCTTGCCGACAAGGAACTGCGCGCGGAACTTGCCAAAGACATTCCGGATACGCAGGTTTTCAAAGACCTTGAAAGAAATTCGGATGCGGCTATCAAGTATTTGCCGGCAGCGCAGGATTACAAAGAAAAACAAAATCTGGAGAAAGAAATCGCGAAAAAGTTCGATGTGAACCAATTGCTGGGCGACACCGAATATATCGCCAAGTACGACCAAAGCGTCTTGTTGAAAAACGAAGAGCTGAAAGCGGAAATAGAAAAACTGAATCGCGAAAAAGAGGAAAACGCCGCACAGCAACAGCGCGATTCCAAATATAGAACGGAACTGGAGCAAATGAACGCGCGATTGCAGGGAGAGATTACCGGGCTAGAAAACCAGCTGTCGGAAGCAAAGAACACTTCCCAAAACACGCAATCGAAATTAGCTAAGCTTCAAGAAGCCGTGGAAAATACTTCTGCAAAAACATCTTTGAAAACCGGCAGAATCGCAAATTTGCAAAAGATTGTAAAAGAGCAAACCGAACAAAAAAAATAATAAAAGCGGGGTGGTGTTCCCCTCCTGTGGAGGGGTCGGCGAAGCCGGGGGTGGTTCGGGTAATGTTCGTATGTTGTGTATAATTTCGTGCATTACATAAACCACCACGGCCCTTTGGGCCACCCCTCCACAGGAGGGGAACACCACCACACGAATTTCAGAATATTTTAATCAATGAAACACAAAGCAATCTATCTGCTGCGTTTTGGCCGCCTGGCATGCGCTCTGCGCCGCGCTTTCCGACAGGCCGTTCGCACGCACGCGGAACATTCCGCTGGGGGAAGGCTCAACCACCGCTGACAGTCCTGTAATATTACGAACGCGCGTCACTTGCGATTCTGCGGCCGCCCGTGATCCGAAAGCACCAAATTGAACGCCAGTCCCGCCCGCGTTTTGCACGGGAACAATTGCCGCGGGCTTGCTTAACGGCTTCGTTACGGCCACGGGCGGCGGCGCATAATTATTCTGCACCGCAACCGGCGCCGCGCCAGTTCCTAGTATTGTAAATCCTTTATCCAGCATCCTTGTCGAAACCGCGGCGCGAATATCCTTGGTTTGCGCGCCCAGAACAACGCTCATCACGCGCCGACCGTCGCGTTTGGCTGTTGCCACCAGCGAATATTTGGACTTGTTCGTATATCCTGTCTTCATACCGTCGCATCCCGGATACGACGCCAGCAGCCGGTTCCCGTTGGTATAAGTCTGCCCGTTATAAGTCCAGCTTTGAATCCCGAAATATTTCCAATATTGCGGGAAATGCTTGTAAACCGCCATAGACAGCAATGCGATATCGCGCGCGCTTGACAGGTGGTCGTCGTCCGGCAATCCGGACGAGTTCTCGAAATTAGTCTTGGAAAGCCCGATTTCCGTCGCGACCTGTGTCATCAATGACGCGAAGTTTCCCTCCTTTCCACCCTTCAGGTTTTCCGCCAAAACCCGCGCGACATCATTCGCGCTGTGCACCGCGACGGCTTTTATCGCGTCTTCAACCCTTATCTTCGACCCCGCGGCCAGGCCCAGTTTTACAGGCAAAGCATTCGCCGCGCTTTGCGAAACGATTAAGTGGTCGTCCAGATTAAGACGCTTGTGCTCCAACGCGTCGAATGTCAGATACAGCGTCATGATTTTCGTAAGAGATGCCGGATAATTCAGGTCGTTCGCGTTCTCGGAATAAAGCACTTTGCCCGTATCCAAGTCCGCGACAAGCACGGCGTTATAGTCGGCTGCAAACGCCGATACCGAAAGAATAAAGAATAAAGAATAAAGAATAAAGAATCTCTTCATAGCATGAAAGAGTACAAAATTTTCATATAAAAGGTCAATTAATAAAAGTACCGCGCAACCTAGATTACGCGGCCCTAATTTATTCTTTATTCTCTATTCTTTATTCTTTAATCCAAATCTCTCAACGAAATTTTATCCCCTTCGACTATTACCAGCTTTCCGCGCGTGACGCCAAAGCGACGCGCCGCCTCGGACGCGTCCTTTTGTCCGAACATCTGCTCGTTAAAAATCGGATAGACCCCGCGCGAAAGGCACAACTGATTCGCATCTATCGCATCGTTGCAGACCGCGATTATCGGCATATCGGGTTTCCGACAGGAAACAGCCGTCGCAATTTCAGTCCCCGCGTCAAACACCACGATCGCCGCGGCTTTGTTCAAATGAGCCATCGACGCGACGCTGCGCGACCAGTCGTTTTCGGGCAAGTTCTCGATTCGCGTCCAATCCTGTCCGTTCTCATAAACGTCCCCGTCGGCGTTGGTCACGATTTTCGACATAGTATCGATCACGTTTATGGGATTGTCGCCAATGGTCGTTTCTTCGCTGGTCATAACGCAGTCCGCGCGCAAATAAGACGCCAGCGCGACGTCGGAAATTTCCGCGCGCAAGGGGAACTCGCTGTGAACCATGCTGCCCAGCATCTGCGTTGCGACGATGATCGGCTTGTTCATCTTGCGGCACATGCGGATGCTTTCGCGCTGCAGCGCGGGAAGCTTTTCAAAAGGTATTTCCACGGCCAAATCCCCGCGCGCGAACATAATAGCGTCGGAAATCTGAATGATTTCTTCCAGCCGTTCCAACGCCTGGGGCCGTTCTATTTTCGAAATGATTTTAATAGGCTGACTGGAACGAGCCGTGATAAAATCGCGGGCCTCGGCCACGTCTTCGGGCCGCTGCACGAAAGAAATCGCAACCCAATCGGGGTTCTTGGTCAGCGCGTATTCCAAATCCGTACGGTCTTTTGGCGTCAGCACCGAAGTTTCTATATCGGTATCGGGAATATTGAACCCGCGGCGCGACCAGATTTCGTCGCCGCGCTTTACTTTTGTCGTCACGGAGCAGAGCCTGGATTCAACCGTGCAATTGTTATTCAGAACTTCCAGCTCTATCTTTCCATCATTCAATAAAACGCGGTCGCCGACTTTCAAGGACTTCAAGACATCGTTATCCGGCAGGCAGACGCGGGTTTCATCGCCGCGAGCAGGATTATTGTCCAGAACGAATTCCTGACCGACTTTCAAAGGATAGTGGTTTTCGGTTTTAAAGTCGCCTATGCGGTGCTTTGGCCCCTGCAAGTCCGCGATGATCGCAATCGGACGGCCCAGTTCTTCGGATATCTGTCGTATCAAGTCAATCTTTTGCCCCTGGACATCGCCGGTGTCATGCGAAAAATTCAGGCGGCAGGCATTCACGCCCGCATCAACCATCGACTTCAAAGTCTTGTAATCCTGGCTGTTCGGTCCGATGGACGCGATTATTTTAGTGAGTTTGGTCATAAGAAATTACTCCGTAAATTCTAATTGATTTTTCATTTTTCAATGATACCATACCTGCGCAAATAAACAAGAGGGATTTTTATGGCAAAAGAAAACCACGGCTCCATAGACAATAAACAATTGCTGACCATCATAGAGCGCGTTGAAAAACTGCAGGAAGAAACCAAGGCAATCGCGGCCGATATCAAAGAGATATACGCCGAGGCTAAATCGGCCGGATACGACCCGAAATACATCCGCCAGATGATACGCCTGCGCAAACTGGATCCGGATGAAATCGACGAAGCGGACGAGCTGACCAAGATGTACCGCAACGCTCTCGGTTTATAAATCGCTTTCGCGATTTATAAACCGAGAGCAGAGTAGCGCGCGCTTCGCGCGCAGAGTAGAAGAGTAGGAGATTATTAGATACTCTCTAACTCTTTTACTCTGCGCGCGAAGCGAGCGTTACTCTCTTACTCTTATGAAAAGATTCTCTCGCACTATTGAAAACTTTACCTGCGCGCATTGCGGCGCGAGCGTGAAAGGTGACGGCTATACCAACCATTGCCCACGCTGCCTTTGGTCGCGGGATGTGGATATAACTCCTGGCGACCGCGCATCCAGATGCGGCGGAATGATGCGTCCCATCGGAGTCGAAACCACAAGCGACGGATTCATAATAATTCACAAATGCGAGAAATGCGGCAAGATTGCCCGCTGCCGCGCCAGCGAAAATGACGACACGGGCGCAATAATCAAGATTTCAGTGCAGCCGCTATGAATGCGGTAAAAAGCGGATGTCCAGTATAGGGACTGCTTTGAAACTCCGGATGGAACTGGCCCGCGATATAGAACGGATGATCCGGAATTTCGATTATTTCGGGCAGGCGGCCGTCCGGAGACTTTCCACTGATTACCATCCCGTGCGCGCTAAGAATATTTTCGTACTTTATATTTAATTCGTAACGATGCCGGTGGCGTTCCGAAATTTTGGGCGCGCCGTAAATCTTTTCCGCCAGCGTTCCCGGTTTTATAAAGCAAGGATACGCGCCCAGGCGCAACGTTCCGCCCAAATCGATCTTGTCGTGACCCGGCATTATGTCTATTACCGGCTCGCACTTGTCCGAGAACTCCGTACTGTGCGCATTTTTTATTCCGGCGACATTGCGCATGAATTCTATAACCGCGACCTGCATCCCCAGACAAATTCCAAGATAAGGGATTTTGTTTTCGCGCGCGTATTCTGCGGCGGCTATCTTCCCGTCTATCCCGCGCGCGCCGAATCCGCCGGGGACCAGAATTGCGGACACGCCCGCCAAGTCTTTCGGATCGAATTTCTCCGCATCGACTTTTTTGATTTTCACGCGGACGTTGTTTTGAATTCCGGCATGGAATAACGCTTCATTCAACGATTTGTACGCATCGGGAACGTCAAAATACTTTCCGACCATCGCGATTTCAACCTCTTGCAAATCGCCGGACAAGTACTTTTCGATACGATGAAAGCGCGACAGATCGCCGGCTTTGTTCTCCAGGCCGAAATGCTCCGCCGCGCGCGCGAACATATCCTGGGCCTCGTACGCCAGCGGAATCTTGTAAATATTATCAACGTTGACCCCCGAAATCACACTGCGCTCCGGCAGATTGCAGAACAGACCGATTTTTTCACGCTCGCTTTGCTCCAGCATGCGCGGGCTCCGCACGATCAGCATATCCGCCTGGATTCCGCTTTCCAGCAGCAGGCGCGTCGATTGCTGCGTTGGCTTCGTTTTCAATTCTCCGCTCTGTTCCAGATAAGGCGCCAAGGTCAAATGTACGAACATCACATTGCGCCGCCCGATATCGTTCGCGAACTGGCGGATTGATTCAAGAAGCACATTGGCTTCCATATCGCCTACGGTTCCGCCAAGCTCGCAAATTATGAAATCGGCATTGTCCGCAGGGGCGGCGATGTATTCCTTTATCTTATCCGTAATATGCGGAATTGTCTGAACCGTCGCGCCCAAGTAATCGCCGCGCCTTTCCGCATTCAGGACTTCCCAATAAACTCGGCCCCCAGATACGGAATCGTTCCGCGACAACTTTATATCCAGAAATCTTTCATAATACCCCAGGTCCAAATCAGTCTCGAACCCGTCGTCGGTAACGTAAACTTCCCCATGCTGCAGAGGCGACATAGTGCCGGGATCGACATTCAGATAACCGTCGAACTTGCGCGAATGAACGGCATATCCGCGCGATTGCAGCAGCGCGCCCAAGCTTACGGCCGCGACGCCCTTGCCCAATGACGATACTACGCCGCCGGTTATGAAAATATATTTGGGGGATTTTTGTTCCATAAGAAAACTCCTTATGGACTTCTATAATAGCATTTATTAGGATTTGATTCAAGATGAATTCGGCATTTGCTCTTTTCTCGTTCTGCGCGGGTATCGCGATTTATTTCACATTGCCGTTGGAGCCGTCGGTCGCCTATCCTTTGCTAATAGCGGCTTTATGCGCGGCGAACTTTTTCGTCTGGCGGAAAAACCGCGCCGCGATCGTTTTCGCGCTTCTGTTCGGGTTCTTCTATTCAGCCCTCTATACCCGGCTGATAGACATTCCGCGGATAACATATCCAAAGCGCGATATAGAAATCTCCGGCATCGTGAAAGGCATAGATTACACGCCGGATAGAATCCGGATATTCATAAAGACATCGCTTATCGGCGCGGGAGCATACGGCCGGCCCGAAGACGCGACAACCACGCCTATGCTCGTGCGTTTATCCATGGCGGCAGATAGCCAGCTGCCGGGCATAGGCGATGAAATCACGGCAACCGCAACCTTGTTCCCGCCAAGGGCTGCGGACAGTATTGGGGGATTCGACAGCGCCGAATGGGCTTACTTCGCTGGAATTTCCGCGACCGGCGTAATAAAAGAAATGTCCGTAACGAATCCGAAGCCGAAATCGGATATCGCGACTTTGCGCGATTATATGCATCATCAGTTCCGCTCGCCGCTGTTCGATTCGCTTGTGCTGGGATACAAGCGCACTATGACCGCGGAAGAAAACAACGCTTGGAAAGCAGCCGGCGTCGCGCATGTATTCGCCATCAGCGGATTTCATATGACTCTGGTCGGAGGATGGCTGTTCGCGATATTCTATTTTCTGTTCCGCGCCATGCCGGCAGTGACGCGGAGGTCTTCCGCAAGGTATCCGGCAATGATCTGCGCTTGGTTCGGACTGCTGTTTTATCTGTTCCTGTCGGGCGCCAATGTCGCGACGCAAAGGGCGTTCCTGATGACCAGTTTCGTATTCGCGGCATTCATGTTCGGGCGCAGCGTCTTCTCGATGCGCAACGCATGCATAGTCTTTGTCGCATTGCTGCTTGCATGCCCGCATTATTTGCTGCAGGCGGGATTCCAGCTTTCATTCAGCGCGATCTTCGGACTGATATGGTATTTCAGCGGCGCAAAGTATGCAAAGCTTTCGCGCTGGCAGAAAGTAAAGCGCGGCATAAAGGCCATGGTTATGACGACGATGGTCGCGACGCTCTTCACCGGGCCGTTCATCGCGTATCATTTCAATATGGTTCAGATTTACAGCCTGATCGGCAATCTGCTTTGCCTGCCGATTTTCTCTTTTCTGATTATGCCGCTGGTATTGCTTGGACGCGTGGAATGGGCGGGGACGGTTTACGGCTTCGCGCTGGATATCGCGCGATGGATTGAAACTCTGCCGGCCGCGCTGTTGCAAATCCCAAGGGTTTCGGGACCAGCCTTGACCTTGATGGTCGTCGGACTGCTGTGCCTGATAATGGTTAAGAATAAAAGAATGCAAATTATTGCGACGGCATCCTGTTTTCTGTTATCCGCGATTTGGATTACGGCAAGCCCCAGGCCGGTATTCTACGCAAGCGCGGACCACGAGCTCATAGGACTGGTCAAAGACGGAAAATTGCATTTCAACAGAAATAAAGCCAGCGGAAATAACTTCGCGTTCGATTCGTGGAAGCTGTCAAACTTCGAGCAGGCAGGCACAATAAACCTGCGCATAAAGTGCGAAAAAGGACTATGCGAAATCAATACCGAAAAATGGAATCTGGCGTATACTCAAAAGTTCATTCCGCTGTTGAACAATATGGAAAAGTTATGCGCGGAAAATGACTTCATAGTTTCGTATTTGAAAATAGAAGCGCCGAACTGCAGGGCCGAAATCCTGCGCGGGGGATTCGTGATTTACAAAAGCGGCAAGGTGGAATACGTAACCGCTAACCGTTACTGGCATATTCGGCCGAAACAAAATACAGACCGGACGGCGGAGCAGTAGGCCCCGCGGCGCTGCGATTTTTCGCCGCAAAGATTTCATCTATGTCGTACGGTTTTCCCAGCCCGATTTCAACCAAGGTCCCGACCATATTGCGGACTTGGTGATGCAGGAATGACCGCGCGGAAAAATCAATCGTTATCAGTTCCCCGTTACTTGTTATTCGTATTTCATCAAGAGTTTTTACGGGCGATTTAGCCTGGCATTCCGAAGCGCGAAAACTCGTGAAGTCATGATTGCCATGCAGTTTCTCAGCCGCAGCGCGCATAGCGTCGATATCCAGCGATCGCGGAATCCACCAGACCTTATTTTTATCCAATACGGCCGGCGCGCGCCTATTCAAAATCACATAGCGATAATTTCGCCGCAGGCAAGAAAATCGAGCATGAAAATCATCGGGAACAATTTCGCAATTCAGAACGCAAACCGGCGCATCGTTCAGATAAAAATTAAGCGCGCGCATAACCGTTTCCGCATCATGATCTGAATCAGATAAATCAAAATGGCAAGCCATGCCAAGAGCATGCACGCCGGCGTCCGTGCGGCCAGCTGCAAAGACTTCCACGTATTGCTGGCAGAACTTGAACACAGCATCCTGCAGCAAAGACTGCACGGATGGCCCCTGAGCATTTTCCTGCCAGCCGATCAAATCCGTCCCGTCGTATTCAAGAGTGAGTTTATAGCGAGTCATTTTCCAAATTCTATCTTCCCGCGCTGGCCGTTTACAAAATCTTTCCACGCCATAGGCTTCTTTCCGGCGGGCTGCACGCGCAGGATTTCTAATTTTCCATCCACTATCTTTGTTTCCAAAATCTTTACATCAATCCCGTTGATAACCGTGCGGGCGCCAATGCTGCGAACTTGATTATGAATTTCGCGCGGGCTTTGCGACCAATCAATCAGTTCGTCATCTCCCGTCCATTTGCGCGTGAATGTCGGCGTTCCAACTTGCGGCCGTGGGGGATACTTCTCCGGCGAACGCAGATATTCCAAAATCATCGGCGTGGCGATTTCGCCAACGCGCGCCTCGACATCGGCCAAGGCATCGTTTTCGCCAATAGCAAATGCCTGCCGCATCAGCACATCGCCCGCGTCGACTTCCTTTGCTACTTGCATCAGGCAGACCGCGCTGTCCGCGTCGCCGTTGTAAATGGCAGTAGTCATAGGCGACGGCCCGCGATACTTTGGCAAATCACTGGGATGAATATTAAGCGTCGGCGCGGCATTCAACACGTCGTCTTTCAATATAACGCCATAAGATGCAACAAGGATATAATCGGCACCGTTTCCTTGAAATTCCTTAATGCTGGTATGCACTGGAATTCCATGCGATTCGGCCCATTCGTGAACCGCGGATTTCTTCAGCTCTTTTTTGCGGCCCGCCGGTTTTGGCGCGCGAGTAAATACGGCAACGATATCATGCTCCGCCGCCACGCGGTCAAATACCGGTATTACCCAAGAAGATGTGCCCATTAAAATCAGCTTCATTTTCTCTTCCTAACTTTCCTCATCATCATCTCGCGCTTTACGGGCGACAAATGGTCTATAAACAAGATTCCGTCCAGGTGGTCTATTTCATGCTGGAAAATCCGCCCGGAAAACCCGGTCAACTCTCGCGTCTGGCGCGCCCCAAGCTCGTCCGTCCATTCGGCGATTACTGATTCGGGACGCTCCACATCCGCATATATCGGCAAATCGTCCGGCCCCAGAATGGACAAGCAGCCTTCTTCCTTTATGCAAATCTTTTCGGACTTCGATATAATCCGCGGGTTTATCATTTTATGCAGTATGCCGGGGTCTTTGCGATTTTTCACTTCCCTCATCACGATAAAGCGCAAAAGGACTCCGACCTGGGGCGCGGCCAGGCCGACGCCGTTCTGCTCGTCCATCATTTCGGCCATTTGGGCTAATTGGTCGCGAACTTGGGGAGTAATATTCCCCACCGGCGCGCACTTTTCACGCAGCACAAGGTCCCCGCAAAGTTTCATTTGTAATTTGCTCATAGCTGGTTATAATCATAACAAAGGAAATTGAAATGGCAATCATTTTCGCACTTTTGGGCGTAATTATAATTCTACTGGTGATTTTGCTGGTCCGGCGCCAAACCGTGGACTTATCCAGTCTGCGCGAGGATAACGTCCGTATGCGGGAAAAACTGGCCGAGCGCTTGGGCGCCTTGGCACAGAACGCTGCGGACCTGAAGAACATCAGCGGCGATATCGCGAATTTCAAGAATATCCTTATGGGCTCGAAACAAGCGCGCGGAAGTTTTGGCGAACGCCAATTGGAAGATCTGGTCGCCGATATAATGCCTCCGGAAACTTATGCTTTCCAGACAACTATGGAAAACGGAGTTCGCCCGGATTGCATAATCCGCCTTCCCTATCCGCCAGGAGATATGATTATAGACAGCAAGTTCCCGCTGGAGGGATACGCGAAATACACCGAAACGCCAGACGACGGGACAAGGAAGATTTTTGAGCTTTCCGTGCGCACTCATATAGATTCGATCGCATCGAAATATATTATTCCGGGCAAGACGGCTGAAAGCGCAATGATGTTCATCGCGTCGGAATCGATTTTCGAAACCCTGCATCGCGAGTTTCCGGGTATCATAGATTACGCCGCGCGCAAGAAAGTCTTTATAGTGTCGCCAGCGACATTGTGGGCGACATTGAATACAATCCGCGCAGTGCTGTCTGACATAAAAATCAAGCGCGTTGCGGGACAGATAAAAAAAGAATTGGATATGCTGCTGACGGACTTGGGGCGCCTGAACGAGCGCGCAGGAAAACTTGACTCTCACTTCCGCGCAACAGCGACGGATTTGGAAGACTTGCAAACCTCAATCCGCAAAATCACCCCGCGCGCGGAAAAGCTGAGAGAATTAGAATTCGGCGACGAGTAATCTTATCCCGAAACGCGCTGACCGGTTTTCGGATTTATCCAGATTTGCTCTTTCGCCAATGACATCATCGGCATGTCGGATTTATTATCCGAATAAGCCCGGACTACATTCGGCATTATTTTTTTACGCCGCGCCCATCCGTCCAAAGCAACGACCTTGTTCTCGCCCCAGTTGAACGACTTAAACGACTTGTACTTCCAAGGCTGCGCGCGATCCATCTCCGAACAGATAACACCGTCAAAGCCCAAGTCCTCCACCAGCGGCTTTATCAAATAACTTGGCGACGCGGAAAGGCACAGCGCTATATTTCCGGCAGCTTTTTCTGCGGCCACCGTTTTTTTCGCCCACGCGAAACGTTTCTTTTTAAATCCTCGGATAAATTCCGGCGCAAGCCGCGCCACCATATCCGCCGATAAGCACCGGCGCATTACCCGGCGCCACAAAAATGAAAGCGACGTTATGCGCCCCGGCACGCGCGGCCGGTCGAACAGCTTCAATATTCCGCCAAGCAGAATAAGCGGCAGAAAAAACCAAGGACGCGGCGAATGCATAAAGCAATATAATACAAATCCGGTATTCGCATCACCAGCCGACAGCGTCCCGTCAAAATCAAAAACAACAATGTTTTGTTTTTTTATCATTCCACTACCCCGCCCACTTCGTGGGCACCCCTTCGCCAGCGAATGGGAATTTAGACCGAGCCATGCCGAAGCAAATTCCCCTTCGCTGGCGAAGGGGTGGCGGCGAAGCCGCCGGGGTAGTGGTTTTTATTTATTACGATTACGCACGCGTTCCATCAGAGTGAATATAGCCGGTGTGACCATGAAAGTCCAGAACAATGATGCCAGGATTCCGCCGCAAATAACCGCGGCCATGCTGCTTTTCATCCCGTCCACGGACCAAAGCTGCGGCACCATTCCGGCCGCAACCGCAATCGTGGCCATCAGAATCATACGTTTTTTGTCGTTAAACTCCGCCCACAGCGCGCTTGTCCGCGATTCCCCCTGGTTTATCCTGGCAATCGTCGGCTCCAACAGCAGAATATTGTTGTTCACGACCAAGCCCACCAGCATGACTATGGCCAGCATCGCGGCCACATTGATGGTGGCCCCCGACAGGAACATCAATATGAACACTCCGGAAAAGCTGGTGAGTATTCCCGTCGCAATCGTAAACGGATGCACCCAGGTATTCATCATCGCCGCCAGCAGCATAAAAGTCAAAATCGTCGCCAGCAGAAACGCCTGCCCGATTTCCCCGGTCGTCTCGGACTGGATTTCGCTCATCCCGCCGAACTGCGCGTAATAACCGGGCGCCCAGTCGATGGTTTTCAGCGCCGATTCTATCCTGCTCTGCACGGGACCTATGGTGCTTTTACCCAGATTGATATTTATTTCAGTAATGCGGTTTTTATCCAGGCGGCGGATATCCGGCGTTGCTTGCGCGAATTTTATCTCGCCCAATTCCGACATCGGCACCAGGCCCTTTTGCGACGCGACGAACACGCTGTCGAACATCTCGCGATTTTTGAACGGCTTCGCGAATTCCAAGACTATCGGGTATTCCTTGCCCGCTTCCTTGTATTTGTAAGAGTCATTTCCAAACAATGCGGTTCGCAAGGCGGTGCCGGCGTACGCATTTTTTATTCCCCAGAAACTCATCGCGTCGGCGTCCGGAACAAACGTGATTTCCATGCCGGGGGCTTGCTGCGCGCGAACCGCGCTTTGGATTTCCGGAATTCGGTTCAGCAGCTCTATGACCTGATCCGCGTATGCTTCGCGCTTTGTATCGTCTTCACCATTTATGTCCAAAATCATGTCGGACGAGTAATCGCCGCCCATAGCTTCGCCCGCGCGAATCTGAATTTCCGCGTCCGGAATCTGAGACAATGCGGGCAGCATAACTTGGGCCAAGCGCTTGTCCGAAAGTTTTCTTTTCCCATACGGCACCAGCTCTACCTTTACGGTTACATTCTGAACGCCGCGCTCCCCGATTTTTACCGAAGTGGATTTTACTTCCGTAAATTCGCGCAGCTTTTCCTCGATCTGCAGCGCGATCTTTTCGGCCTTCGCATAAGAGCTTCCCGCCGGCGCCCGCGCCGTGACCGTGATTTGACTTGCGTCTATATCAGGCCTGAACTCGTTCCCGACCCAACGCATCGGAATCAAGCTGAGCACCAAAACAGCCGCGGCAATACCGACCGCTTGCCATGGTTTTTTCAACTGCCAATCATAAATCGGTTTGAACCAAGAAAGAGAATTGTCATTTTTCTTTTCTTTATTCTTTATTCTTTTTTCTTTATTCTTTCTTAAAATCTTCGCGATCATCATCGGCGTCAGGGTAAAGCTGAACATCAAAGACAATATCGTCAAAAACACGACGGTCAATCCAAACTGAGCCATAAACTGACCCGCAATCCCGCCCATGAACGCGATTGGCAGAAACACGACTATATTCGTGCCCGTCGCCGCCAGGATCGGAACCACGACTTTTTTGGTGCCGTCGACCGCCGCTTGTTCCGGCGTTTTCCCGACATCTAATTCTTTCAGCGCCGCCTCTATCAGAACTATCGCGTTGGAGATCAAAGTCCCCAAAGCCGACGAGCACGCCAGCAAAGTCATCGCGTTAATCGTAAATCCCGCCGCGTCCATAAACAGGAATCCCGCAACCAAAGATGCCGGTATCACAATGCCGGCTATTACCGTGGACCGCCAGTTGCGCGTAAAAAATAAAAGCGTCAAAACAGTAAGGGCCAACCCCAAAACTATCCCAAGAATCGTGTTGTTTGTTTCCTTTGAAACAGCAACAGAAGAATCGGATATTATTTCCATCCGCGCATCCGGATAGCGCGTCTGCATGTCTTTTTCCAGTGCGGGCAATTGCTTATGCAATTGGTTGGCAATCTTTATGGCATTTCCGTCAGTGGCTTTTACCACGGATAAAATCACGACCGGCTTGCCGTCATAACGCGCGCCGGTCTCGATATCGCGCGCGGCATCTTTGACATCCGCGATGTCGCGCAAGGCAAAGTTCTGGCCTTCGGCCGTAGTGATATGCAGGCCCTTGATATCGTCGACAGATTGGAATTCTCCAATAAAGCGTATGTTGTTGGAGTCCTGCCCCGCCTCTATCTTTCCGCCCGGCACGTTCAGGTTATGGGCGGCCAGCGCCCCCACTATATCCATAACGGCAACGCCGCGCGCGGCCATCAGCTCTGGATTCATAAATATGCGAACAGCGCGGCTTTCCCCGCCGAACAGAGAAACGGAGGCAACGCCCTTCACAGCCGTAATTTTATTCGCAAGCGCGTCGTTGACATAGAATTCCAAGTCGCGCGGGTTGGTCCCGGTCAGAACTATATCCACAACCGATTGCTGCAGAGGGTTCAGCTTTTCCACAACCGGCTGTTTTAATCCTTCGGGGAATTCGTTCGAAATCGCGTCCAGCTTTGCCTTCACTTCGGCCGCCTTGTCATTGACATTCACGCCGATGTTGAATTCCGCCATGACGAAGCCGCCGTTTTCAAAGGCTTGGGATTGTATGCGCTTTATTCCCGCAACTTCGGACATGGCATCTTCCGCTTTTTGAACGACCTGGGTTTCTATTTCCGCAGGAGACGCGCCGGGATAGACAAGCGTCGCCGTAACCATGGGCAGGTCTATGGGGGGTATGCGCTCCACATTCATTTTCGGGAACGCGACAATCCCCAGCACCACCCACAAAAGTACGAACATAATCGTAGTAACCGGCCGCTGCACGAAAAATTTTATCATTTTAAAAACCTTTGGTTTTATTAGGTAGGAGGTAGGAAGTTGGAGGTAGGAGGTAAGAGAGTAAAAGTTTTTTCTTTTAATTTATAGAATAAATTCTTAATCACCAACTTCCTACCTCCTACTTCCTACTTTCTACTTTTGTCCCTTCTTCCACCCTGGAAAGAATAATCACATCGCCGTCATTCAATCCGCGCTGGATTATGGCGTTTTCTGAATCTGCGCCCAGCACTTTCACTTCGCGGCGCACCGCGATTCCGTTTTCCAGGGCCATCACGGCACTGTTATTCACCGCGTAAATCGGAACCATAATACCAGTATATCTCGCTTCGGCGAATTGCTCGCCATCTTCGGCCCCCTGCGTTTTTATCATATACATTCCGGTATCCAGGTCCAGTCTGGAAGCGACGGAAACTATGCGCCCCGCGCCGACGCGCTGACCCACGCCGAACTTTCCAATGCGGGCTCCGGACACGAACGAGCGGTTATTATGGATGAACAAGGGCTCGCGCAATACGCCCATTTCTTCCTGCGCGGTAATGGTTTGAACGGGCACGTGCGAGGCGCGCGCGGCGTTGAATACTTCGCGTTTGCTTTCCGAATAAATCGAATGGACGCGGAATCCGATCCAGCCCGCCATTATAACGCCTAATAAAATATATATTGTCTTTTTCATAACCACCCCGTTTTATTTATGATTTTTCGCCATTAAGTTTCTTAATTTGTTCCGCGGACATCAGCAAATTATATTTCGCGTTCAAGACCGCCATATCCATCTGAGACAATGCAGCCGATACGTCGGACAGCTCCACCGCGCTGGTTTGCCCGGCCGCAAACCTGTCGCGGGAATATCCGTACGCTTTCTCGGCCAAATTGCGCGCGTTTTCAAGACCCGCTAAGTTCCCCCGCAGGTGGTCGTACCTTTTCACCGCGGTATTATACTCCTCGGACTTGAGCTTTTTGGACTTGTCCAAGTCCTGGCGCGCCGCTTCGGCATCCATTGCGGCGACCGTGGCATTGGCGCGGTTCAGGCCTCCGTCGAAAATCGGCACGGTCAAGCTGAGGCCCCAATAAGCGTTTTGCGCCTTGCTTCCATTCCACAGCTGATAGTCGTCTTTCATAGCGACGTAGTTATAAGACGCCATCGCCGCCAAGGTGGGCAAATATCCGGCGCGCTTCGACGAAGCATTCCTCTCATGCATCCTCACCTGCTGGGACAGCAAGTCCCATTCCGGATTGTTTTCCATCTTGCCCGCTTCCAGCATGCCAAAGGAGGACGGGAAATCGTCGAGCAGGACCAACTGCTCGTCCGCGTCGATGCCAGCCATGATTTTCAGCATCCTTTGCGCAGTGTCGCGGTTAAACTGAGCATCGGACAGGTTTATTTCCTTGGCGGCGATGTCGGCTTCTATCTTCACAAGGTTGGCGCGGGACGCGCGGCCGGCGCTGGTCAGCTTTTTCCTCGCGGCATATGCGTCATTCAAAGATTTTTCGGAAATCGTAACCGCACCGTCCGCCATTTTTGCCGTCCAATACAATTGGGCCGCCGCATAGCGCACTTCGCGGCGGGTCAGCTCCTTGCCGGATTCGGACATCTTTATCGCGCTACGCAGGCCATCGACCGCATATCCTATTTTCCCAAAGGTATAAATCGGCTGAGTGATTGTCACGCCGGCTATCAGAAAATTATCGGGAATGGAAATATTTTGATTTCCGTTGTTAATCTGAGCAAGCAGCCCGCCGAATTCCGGCGGCAGATCCACGCCTTCGGAGCTGAAGGGTTTGCGAACGTTAATAAGGTTCATATATGTTGCGGTGCCCTCTACATGAAACCAGCGGTTGGCATTCGCGGCACTAAGCCCGGCTTGGGCCTTTCTTAAATTCGCGTCGGCTTTTTTCGCGTCGTGCGATTCGGCTTCTATCATCTTGACGGCGTCCTCGAAAGAAAGATCGCGCGCATACGCGCCGGGCAACACAAACGCACTCGCCAATACGGCGTAAAGTAATTTATTCACCTGCATTTCTCCTTGTTTTCACATTTTGCAACGCCATCGGCGTATCCTCACGATGCGCACATCAAAAATTTTCTAATAACGAAAATTTTTGTGTGCTTTTACGCTCGGATTCATTTTATTGTTCCATTTTGTTCAGAAGTTTATTTATGGTTTCCAAAGCATCGGTAAGCTTTTCCTCGTCCTGGCGACTGATTCCGGAAAAGAATTCTTCGACCCGCGTCCGCAGCAGGTCCATCGCGCGATCGGCCAATTTGGCACCCTTGGCGCTTACGGAATACCAAGTGTTGCGCCGGTCGGATTCGTCGATTTCGCGGCTGATCAGCCCGTCCTTTTCAAGATTTCTGAAAAGCGCGCATAAATTCGACGCTGGCGTCATTTCGCGCCGCGCGATATCTTTCAGCTTCGCGCGCCCCGACAGGCGCAGGCGAACAATCATCTGAAGTTGTGCGCGCGAATATCCAAAGAAGTCCGCGCCGGCTTTCAACCTGTCCGACATCCTGTCTATGGCCCGCATATTGCTTTCGATAAGTTCTACAAATCTTTTCTTCATGATTTATTGTCCTCTATAATTATTATAGATAATAATAATTATTACAGACAATAAAATAATTTGCAAGGAAAATTTTCATAAGCCGCGAATCGTAAGCCGTTAACGGATGGCTTGGCGATAATATTTGCTATTCTAGTATACTAGAATAGCAAACATAAAACCAAATGTCCATTATAATGAACATTGTCCATTGTTGCATTCGACTTACGATTAACGATTCATGGCTTACGATTGCTTCAGGATTTCTTCAGCGATGTTAGCAACGGCATTGTTTTCAATCTTCGCCTTTGCCGCCATCTTTTTCAGGCGCGCCCCATTGCTAAACAATTCCTCCAGCGTTGCGGATAGCCACCTTGAAGTAAATTTGCTCTGCGGGATTGCAATGCCGCCGCCTTGCGAAGCAAAAACTTCCGCATTCGCCGCCTGGTCGGGGTTTATCCCCAACGGGACCAGAATCGCCGGACGGCCAACGGTCTGCAATTCCGCGACCGTGCTTGCGCCGCTGCGCCCTATCACCAAGTCCGCCGCCGCCACTTCCGATGCCATATCATGAATGAACGACAGCACGTTCGCCTTCACGCTGTTGCCGGCATAGAACCTTTGCAAGCGCGCGACGTTTTCCGGCCGGGTCTGATGCACTATGAACAGCTTCTTTACGATGGATGACGGAAGAAGGATGATGGACGACGGAACCACGTCGTCCAAAATCTGCGCCCCTAACGAACCACCGGTGACAAGAAGACGGATGATGGATGATGGATGATGGATGATGGATGACATAAATTCTTTACGAACAGGTAATCCTGTATAAACAACTTTCAACTTTCCATCATCCGTCATCCGTCTTCCATCATCCATTCCCTCCACCTTTGGAAAACTTGTCATCAAAGTATTTACCCAGCGCAGGGCGAATTTATTCGCGCGACCAATTGCCGCGTTCTGCTCGTGCAATAATGTCGGGATTTTCCAAACGCGCGCCGCCAAAATTGCAGGAACGGACGCATAGCCGCCGAATGCCACAACTCTGTCCGGTCGGAAAACCATAAAGCGCAGCGTCAGAGCAACCGCCGAAAAGCCGATCTTCATCAATGCGAAGACTTGCTGCAACTTTCCCTTGGCGCCGACGCCGGACGCCCAAACCCAAGCGATTCCCGCGCGCGGAGGCTTATTCTTTTTCACCATATCCATAACGCGCGAATCGGTCGAGATTATCACGCGATTATGGCGCCGCACCAATTCTTCGGCAACGACCAGCGCTGGAAAAACATGCCCGCCGGTTCCCCCGGTCGCAATCCATATCTTCATAAAAAAACCTCCGGTTTCTATAAAGTAGGAGGTAGGAAGTAGGAAGTTGGTGATTAAGAATTTATATCTCGAAATAAAAGCTCTTACTCTCTTATTTCCTACCTCCTACCTCCTACCTCCTACTTCCTACTTCCTACTTTCTACTTCCACTTGTCCTCTCGCACCAATGCCAATATCATACCAAACATCAGGCAGAATGCAACAAAAGACGAGCCGCCGTAAGATATGAACGGCAAAGTCATTCCCTTTGGCGGAAACAGCCCCAGCGCCGACATCACGTTTATGCAAACTTGAGTGCCGAACAAGGCGAACAATCCGCCGCATGCATAAAAAACAAACTTGTCCTTGGCTCGCGTCGCGTCTGTAGCCAGGCGTTTCATCACGTATAAAAATCCCAGCAAAAGGACGCAGGCTATTATGGCGCCGGAATCTTCCGCTATCGCGGAAAAAACAAAGTCCGTATGCGCGTCGGGCAGCGATTGCTTTATAAAGCTGTCTTCGCCGCGGCCGAATAATCCGCCGTGCTTTACCGCCTCTACCGATTTTTTAATCTGATAGTTATCGCCGCCGCCGGCAAGACCCAAGAACCCCAGCACCCTCATTCGTACGTGCGACATGGTGAAGAATGCGAACACTCCACCCGACGCACCGACGCCCGCAAAAATCGGAAGAAAATACATCGGCAAGCCCGCCAGAAAAATCATAGAAGCGAACACGATTAAATAAAGAACGAACGAGCCGAAATCCGGATGAGTCAATATAATCAAAATCGCGGGCAGAAATAATGCCAGATATGCCGGCCAGCCGTCCCATTTCCATGCTCGCTTTGCAAAGAATATATCGCCCGGCGCCAGCTTTTCAATGCGCGTCAAGAACCATGCGGTTAAAATTATGAAGCCCGGTTTCAACAAGTCGCTGGGCATAACGGACGCAAAGCCCAGATTGACCCAGCGCGCGGATCCTTTGACCGCTGCGGGCATGACCAAGGTCGCAATCAGCAGCAGCCCGCATATGACCACGTTCACGAACGCGACGGCGAAAACTTGCCTTTTGCTTAAGAATGACGACACAAGCAGCGTTATCAGCCCCAGTATGTAAAAGGGTATCGCTTTCAGCAGAAAGAAATGCCACGGCTGGGGCGGATTCATACGCTCGGCCGCCACAGAGCCGGCGGACACCATCGCCCACATGCCGACGAATATAAGCGCGATAACGCACCAGAACAGACGGCGGTCTATTTCAAAATACCAGCTTGTTAATTTGCTCTCTTCGCTTCGGCGCAGCATTTTACAACCTCAACAATAACAACGCGATTCCTGAAAACAGAATCGACATTATGAAAAACCTTTCCACGATTTTTGATTCGGGCAGGCCCAGTTCTTCGAAATGATGATGCAGCGGCGCGCGCTTGAAGACTCTCTTGCCGACTCCGTTTTTCTTGGTCAGCTTATACACGAAAGTCTGAATAAAGCTGGACAGCAATATGGCGACCAGCATCAGGGACGCAACGCCGATTACTATCTCGGCCTTAAGCAGCATCGATACGGTTCCGACAAATCCGCCAAGAGCAAGGCTGCCCGTATCGCCCATAAAGATACTTGCGGGCGCGGAATTGAACCACAGGAATCCGACCAGCGCGCCCAGCGCCGCTCCGATTATCGGAAACAGGCTTGCCGCTTCGGGCAACATAACCGCGTTCGGGATAAAGCCAAGGCGCGTCACTCCGAACAAGGCGATCAACGCCACGACCAAAATCGGAATATAAATTTTCGACAGCATGCCGTCCAGCCCGTCCGTAATATTCGCGGCATTGGCCGTGCCAGCGATTACGAAATACGCCAGGACGAAATATAAAATCCCCAGCGGCAAAAGATACCCGCCCGGAAACCAAAGCGAATATTCCGGCAGATAGAAAGGCATCGTCTGATTGATGAAATAAGCCAGCCCCAAAACGCCCAGCCCTTCCAGCCCCAGGCGCATTTTGGGCGACAGGCCGTTGTCGGCTTTCTTGCTCTGAGAGCGGACTTTTTTAAAGTCGTCGGCAAATCCTATGGCGCCGAACCATAACAAGGCCGCGATTGAGATCCAAGGCGCATCCTGGCCCCAGTCCATAAACAAAACGCCGCCAACAACAATTGCCAAGACCATCAGCAGCCCGCCCATAGTCGGCGTTCCCGACTTGATCAAATGCGACTGCGGCAAGTTTTCGTTAATGGGCTGTCCTTTTTTCTGCCAGCGGCGCATGGCGTTTATGTAGCCCCGCCCGAAAATAACCATAATCAGAAAAGCTGCAGCAAACCCGCAAGCGAAAAGCGCCCCGCCGCCAAGTTCAATGTTCAAGAGTTGTGGTAACATAGTTTGTTCCTTTTTTTATTTACGATTTAAGATTTGCGATTTTACTCCCGACAAATCGTAAATCGCAAATCGTAAATTATTTTTTCCATTATATCCCCAAAATCGTCCAAAGCAATCTCCGCGCGTCGATATACGATTTATACAGCAATTCGCCGACCCTCTTCCACCGCGCCACCAGATATTTTTTCTTTTCGGCATAATTGATGCTGCTGGCCACGCCCTTGCGTTCCCAAGCGATGTTAGGGAATACCGACCGGCCGCGGACGCGGTACTTCCAATATTTTATGTACTCGTGGTCATGCGGGACGAACATAGGCAGCATTTTGGCGACATATCTTTTCGCCGCATCGCGCTTTATCAGATAAGCCCCGGATTTGTTCTGATGAAACGCGTTCCTTACCAGATGATATTTTCCGCCAAGCAACTTGCGCATACGGATTTTTCCGCCTCCATGTGTGCCGTATAGCTTCACGATATCCCAATCGTCCTTTGATATTATGTCGTCCAAGACCTGCTTGAAATCCACAGCGAACTCCATATCGTCTTCCAGTATCAGGCCGATGTCGGCGCCCGTTTCGACGAATTTCTCCAATGCCTCGTAATGCGAGATATAGCACCCGATTTCATTGTTCATCACGATTCTGCCGTGGACGAAAGTATGAAGGCCGCGATTGACCTCCCTGCTTGTAAATGTCCGTATCTTGCCGTCGGTGCCCGAAACGCGGACAAAATCCAAGCCGACAGCTTTCAGGTTTTTTTCGGTTTGTTCCATGCGCTCGGGTGCGCGGTCCAAATTTATTACGAGCGTTTTCATTTTCATTTCTTCTTTCCCTCCGCAAAGATTTTTCGCCAGTCGGAAACTTGCTTTTTCGTATTATCCCAAATCTTTTTCAGGTCGCCGCTGACTTGCTTGCCGAACGACTCGTCTATCTTTCCGCCCATGTCTTCCGCAATCTTGGTCGCTTTATCCGCCAGATATGCGACCAGGCAGCCGACTATCAGGACCGGCATAAAGCCTTCGGATTGCACTGTCGGAACCTTGTCTCCCAAATCAGTTGTAACCACTCCGCCCAGCAATGCCGCGCCTATGGCCGCAACGACCGCGAGTATAATGAAGTAAATCACCGCCTGGATGAACCTTTTTATCTGGTCGGGCAGCGAGGTATATTTGAAAATTCCCGCAAAGGCCGTAAATATGGTGGCCGGGATGCCTTCCAAGTTTGTGGCCTTCTTGCCGCCGAAGCATTCCGTAATAGCGGTAAACGGAAGCAGCATTATCGCCATGAACAAGTCCACTATCACGCCCAGCGCCAGCAAGGCGAACTTCCAGATATTTATCGTGAAAATCACGACAAAGACAGCGCCCGCGACGAAAGTCAGCGCGCTGTGGCCGATCCCAAACCACATCCACTTGAAGCCCGCCGCGACGCAGGTATAAAAGAATCCCGATAGACGCGTCGGCAGGCATAATAAATCCGCCGTGTAACGCGATGATACTATCCCGCCGCTATTACCCACAAACTGGCGGATCGCATCGCAAGTATCGGGCAGCTTTGTCCCCGCCGCGCCCGCGACGGAATCCAGTATCAGGTTCGACATATACGCGCCGGCGCTTATTATTGGCCCGAAGATCGTCATAAAAATCTGGCCCGGATTGTTGGACAGCACCCACAGCCAGACGGAAATCAACAGCGCTTTCTTTGCGACCTCTACGCCCAACTTTTTAACATCACCCTGGCCTTTTATGAGATTATAAGCCTCGAACATTATCCAGAACGCGAACAGGGCCACCAGCAGGGTTTGCACGAACTCGAACAGAGAACGCTGCAGAGCGTCGCTGATGCGGGACAGGGCGCCGATAAAGGCCTTTCCCACGCGCGCTTCTATAGGAACGTAATCTTTTACCAGCGCTTTCTGAAAATTGCCCTGGAACGAATCTATGTCCAGCGACAGATTGCTCATAAGAAGTTTCTGTTTTTGTTCGTCGAGCCAAGAGCCGGTATTCCCACCAGCGACGATTTCGCCGGCTATGGCTTCATTATTAATCACAGGAGACAGAACATCATCGGCAAAGGCATTGCCGATGCAAAGAATAAAGAATAAAGAATAAAGAATAAATTTTTTCATTCTATCAACTCTTCTTCCCAAACGCGCCCGTGACTTTTTTCGTTATGCCGGACGGGATATCCCACAGCTTTTTCCCGAACTCCTTGAACGTGCTGCCGATATTTAATATGCCGTCCTTGCCGCCTTGCGTGTCTCCTACCAGAATCTTGTCGATCTTATCCTGCACAACATAGAAATAGACCAGGAATATCCCCAGCATCAGCATAAAGAACTGCCAGCCGTCCTTCATAAAGTCGAACGCGCCCGGATGCTGGGCCTCCACGATGGCCTTTTCGCGGCTAAAGCATTCTTTAAATAAATTCTTGTCCATTACGCCGTCGACCAGCGATATGCTTTCGCATTCGGCAAATACTTGCGCCACAACGACGTTTCGCGAGTTCTCGGCCGTCTGCATTCCGGCAAGACCAGGCGGGAAAATCGCGGAGTATCCGTCCAGAGGTCCCGGGAAATATTCGTCCGCGGCATAGGTCACCACCGCATAGATTATCAGGACTTTCAAGGTAATCGCGACCACCCGCACAGCGCAATTCACCAGCATTTCGACGGATTTCCCCACTGCGCCCTTTAATATATTCCAAACGTTCTCATATGCATAACTGGCGATAATAACGGGCAAGAAGATTATTATAAATACAAGGCGGAAAACTACATTTAAGATATCGAAGAACAGGCTGAACCCGATGATTAAGAACATGATGACCAAACCCAGGCCCGCCATCCAAGTGAACAATCCCCCGCCCATCCCCATCCAGGAAAAATTCATCAGCGAAAAGCCCCCTGACGCGCCGGCAAGTATCACCGTGCTGGCATTACCAATAACGCACATAAACGGTTTTAACGCCGGCCCTATGACGTTGCTTTCTCCGGCGCTGGACAGAGCCGGACAGCTTGCCGCGCTGACCGCACCGGTCGCGGCCATAGCCAGTTCCGAGCCCACATACATAACAGGCCTGATAGTAATATCGGATACCGCCTTTAAAATCCCGGTCCCGCCAAGCGACAGCGCGCCCAGGAAAGCGCCCACCGCCAGCACGCGCGCGCCCTGCTTCCATACCCCGTCGAACCACTTTTGAAAGTCAAGTTTTCTTTCGTCCTCTTTCATTTCAATGTTTTGTTTGTTCGCTTCCCGCAGAGTCTTCACCGTATGCATAAACAGGAAAATCACGAACCCCAGCGCCAACAGTATCCATAGGTTGCCGACCAGCGCTTCCCAGAAATCTTTCGTCGCCGTCCCTATTATATTGAACAACTGCTGGACGTACGGGCATAAAAAGCATCCGCGGCTTGCGGATATGTCGCAAACGCCATTTGCATCGCAAGCCCCAGTGGCGTGCAGAAAGCTGTCCAGGCTGACATAACTGATAGAATCGCCGTTAATGCTGGACGACAAGTACCAGATGCCGACGCCCAGCGCGATTATCCACATAATCGCCTCTACCGCCATCAAGATGAGTTTCGACTTCAACATGATTTACGATTTACGATTTACGATTTACGATTTAGGGAGTCAAATCGTAATTCGCAAATCGTAAATTATTTTTTCTCCTCTGTTCCCGATTTTGCTTCTTTCTTGTCTCCGTCTTCGGCTTTTTTCTCCGGCTCTTTTCCCGTTGCCGCGTTCCACAGGATTGTTCCCGTTTTCTTCGCGAAATCAAAAGTATTCTGTCCGATTTTTAATGCGTCTTCGCCCAGCTTGTCGCCAATGGGGTGCCTTTCTTCTATATTGAACGTTTTATGTATCTCTTTCGCCACATCCCCGATATGGTCGGCCAGGTATTGCACGACATAGATCAGGACTATGACCCCGCCCAGCGTTACCATCGCCAGATTGTCGCCCTCCAGATCGCCCGCGAAAACGCTGCCATCCATTATGCCTTTGGCGAGAGCGGCGCTGTCCGCTCCGGGGCTGGAAAAGAACTTCGCGACAATCGTCATTATCACGACATAGGTTATCACGACCGTTGCCAAGGACACTATGGAGTTTATCACATTTCGGAAGTATCCTTTTTCGCCGACTATGGCGGTCCCGATGCTTTTCACCCACTTGGCGGACTCGCCGAATTGGGCGTTTTGTATTACGAAAAAGACCAGCATTATCGGAAAGAAGAACGCGAAGAATGTAAGGTCTATGATCACGTCCACAAAGTAAAAGCAGAATTTTATGAACAGCCTGAAAAACGACCAGACAATAAAAAGCCCCATAAAGAACAGCATTATATGCTTTATAAGATTGCTGACCGGCCAAAGGGCTTTCCAAGTGAGCGAATGGTCCACAATCACCATTCCCATCTTCATCATCGCCTGGAACTGAGTAATGCTGGTCTTCATCAAAAGGACTATGCGGTCGCGGAGCTCGGGCCGGTAAAACCCGTTGTCCGGCATCTGTTCGGTTCTGTATACTACTTTTTCCGAGACCTTTCCTTCTTCGGTATTCAGCATGGAATGAGTATATACCAGGGTCATATCGGCAACGGGCTCGAAAGTTATAGTAGTGATAAACCGCGGCACCATAACGCCCAGCCCAAGGATGGCGATAACGACAAGCGAGTTTATCATAACCGGTTTGAAATATTTCTGATACGTCGGGTCAATATCGTCGGATTTCAGATTCTGCAGGACCGCATACAAGACGTAAAAGGCGACAAACACGGACAGCAATACGGCCGCCAGCAACGCCATCTTGTCATAAATCGCGGCAGCCGCGGCGCTGATTACCTGGAACAGGCGGTCGAATATTGGGCAGCTCCAGCACTGCACGGTTTTACCAACAAAAGTGTCTATTAATGTGTTCATTTACGATTTACGATTTACGATTTACGATTTACGATTTAAGGAGTCAAATCGCAAATCGTAATTCGTAAATATTAAATTATTTTCCTTTTACCCACCCCAGCGCTTTCCCCGCCTTCTTGCCCCATTCGTTCACGTTCTTGTATGCTGTTTTGGTGTCCGCTTTCGCGTTATCGTACAGCTTGGTCATACTCTTATCCTTATCGGCGCCCGTATATTTCATCAGTTGCTCTTTCGTCTCGTCAAAGATTTTGAACATCAAAAAGAACGTAAGCAGCGCGGACAGCCAGACGATGGAATGCCCTCCGAATCCCATCGCCCCGTCCCCGTTCCCCGAGAATGCGGGACCGTTAAAGTTAAACAAGGCGCGCACCGCCGCGATATTGATCGCCAATATAAACACGCATGCAATCATAGTTATAACCAGCTTCTTCAAGCTGTCTATTATACCCCCGAATGCGGGCCACGGATCAATCCATTTATCCGAGTCTTTCGCAACAAACATCAGGACTTTGAACGGGTACAGCATCAAGGCCATTCCGAACTCGAAGATGCCCTGGATTATCAACAATGCCATAAAGAAGTTGCTGGACACAAAAGCAAATACCAGGAAAATCCCCGTAATCAGATTCAATAAATCCCGCCCGCCGTTCGGGACAAGATTGGCCATTCCAGTCAAGCCGGATGTTATGAATGTCAGCCCGCGCTTTATTATCTGATTATTGACATGGGTTATATCGGCGACGGGTTGGACCAGGAATTGGCAACTTTCTTTTGAGATATACTCTTTTTTTATGATGTTTTCCGGGCATTCAATCTGCCGCGCGCCGGCGAACTCATTATTTTTATTTATGATTTCGGAAATGCTGTGCGTATAAAGCGCGCCAAAGCGCAGGAAAGGATCGACCACGACTTGCGTGACATATTGGGGCTTTACCTGCAAAAGCAATCCGGCGGCGATGATTCCGCGCAAGGCGGGCTTTACCAGGTCCTCGGAAATTTTCAGCGCGGACGCTTTGCCTTCCCACATCTGTCCGCCTTTCATTCCGAAAAAGGACAGCCAGCTTGGCGGCAGATACATCTTGACCAGATACATTCCGATAAAAAAGCCCAGCCATCCCCAAACGAACAAGTAAATAATCCCGTCGCCCTTGCCGACAAAGAACTCGTACCCCGCCATAGCGATGGACATGAACGAGTCCAAAACTATGGGAACAAACGGGGACAAGTCCAGGCCGTCCACCAGCCCCCAAGCGGCATGCGCCCCAAGGGGCGCAGAGCATAGAGCAAAGAGCAAAGAGCATAGATAAAAGAGTTTTCTCGAGAATTTCATCCAATCCTGATTATAGCATAAAAAGCCCAATCAAATTATGATATAATTGATAAAAACATGACCCGCTGGCGCAAATTTTGGATAATTTTTCTTTCTTTCCTCCCCTTCGGCGCGGGGGCGGTTGCTCCGTTGGTAATCGGGCTGATTGCCGGCGGGATTTCAATCGCAGGTTTTTCAATTTACCGGTCTATGTCGCCCGTTAATATGCAGGACGCGCTCTCGTTCTTTTCCAGTTGCTGGTCATGCGGCATATTCAACGACATAATGCTGGCCATGTCCGATATTTTGCCGAAAATCTATTCCGCAATCGGCGAGTTCTGCGTGCCTATGGCATTCGCGCTTACGGCCGTTTACTTCGGCTGGGAAATCTTAAAGGGCTATATCGGCGTGGGAAAGCAGCCCGATGCATGGAGCATTTCGGGCCAATTCGGCACGCACTTGGTAAAACTGGCACTCGTCGTCGCGCTTTTTCTGTTCCCTTTGCCGCGCTTCATAACGAACGTCGCGATAGAGCCCATATTCAACGTCGGCCTATCCCTTGGGCATGCGGTTGACGGCAAGTTCGCCAAGGGTACCGCCAGCGAGCATTCGTTCGAGTCCTGCCTGGTCGCGACCGCAGTGATGGACCCGTCCAGCGCAGAGCTCGCAGCAAAAGGGGGCCTGTCCCCCGAAGCCTTGGCGAAGGGGGGCGCTTTTTCACCAAAGCTGCGCCATAACATGACATGCCAACTGGGCCAGGTCCATCAGATGACGGGGCTGGGCCTGACCGCAGGCTGGACCATTATGAACATGGCGTTCAACGGCGAATATATGCACAAGCTGATCATCCCGATATTCCCGAACGTGGCGATGTTCTTGGCGGGAATGCTGGTTACGGTATTGTTTTTCTTTGCGCTGATTCCCGTGCCGCTTTACTTTCTGCTGACTTTCATAAGACTGTCGATGAACCTGGTGATGCTTCCGCTGATGCTGTTGGGGTGGCTTTTCGAAGGATGGCAAATATTTCCCCAAGGCAACAAGCCCAAAATTATCATCGACCAGGTGGTTCAGGATTCTCTGGGCATCGCGATGGTCGGGATATTTACGGCCTTTTCGGTATTGTTCCTGAATGCGGCGTTCGGCAAATGGGGGGGCGCGAGCGTATTGCAGACCGCATTGGAGACAAACGATTCGCATTATCTTATAGACGGCCTGATGATGAATAACGGAAGCCTGATCACGATACTGATGCTGGGAATATTCCTGGCTATGTTTATGAACTCCATACCGGCGCTGACCCAAGCATTGTTCGGCGAGGTCAAAATCCCGGAAGATTACTATAAGAAAGCCCGCGACGACCTGAAAAAAATCAGCGGAAATGTGACTGACTGGTGGAAAAAAGTCAGCAAGGCAAATAAAGGTGAAAGTGCAGGTGCAAGTGAAAGTGGAAATGCAAACAAAACAACTAACTAACCCTTTCACCTGCACTTGCACCTGCACGATTCGCCAGAAAGTCAAGTTTTTTATTTTTTCGGGCGGGATTTTTTTTGGCTTCCGAATCTGATATAATTTTCTTTGATGAATTGTGAACCGCTGAATTCTCCGACTTTATTCTGGCCCAAAAGCCGATGCCGCGATTCGGACGTCTATCAAGCGGCAAGGCGCGTTATTTCGGATAAACATGGCGAAATGCCAAGGGTGGCATCCAATGACCTCGATATGGCGGAGTTCTTCAAGGCCGGCCCGGACACGATTCTTTACTATCCAGTGTTTGCGAATTCGGTCGGCTGGTGGGGAGAGCTGCTGGGCGGCGGGGCGCGCGTATGCGACCAGTTGAAGATATCGCCGGAATGCAGGCTGATGGCGATAACGGGCACCCAAGAGTCCCCCTTCGCCAAGGCTACGGCGGACAGGCCAGCGCCCAAAAATCAGAACCTCCTGTTCGCGGCCGAGATTTTTCCAACCCCCGGATTTTTCAAGAAACTCGCATCGGTCGGGGCAACCATATCCGATATGCTGGCGACAGAATCCGGCACTGCTTTGGCTCTTTTCTCCAGCAAAAATCAAAGCAAATTCCAAAATTTCATAGAATCCACGGGCAACTTTTACCTTGGCTGCGTCGGAGGTTATTAAAAACGCCACATTTGCGGCATTTTTAATAGAGTAATGCGCGCTTCGTGCGCAGAGTAGAAGATTAAGAGAGTATCTATAACTCTTATACTCTCTTACTCTGCCGGCGAAGCCGGCGCTACTCTGATTTTGCGAAGCAAAATCTTTACTCTTTTCCTTGATTTCTCAAAAATCCTGTGTATAATCCACGGGCTAAAAAGGATTTGATTATGAAAAAGAAAATTCATCCGGAATATCACGAAATCAACGTTACCCGGACCGACGGCAAGACCGTCAAAATGTACTCGTCCGTGAAAAAGGACTTGGTGCTGTCCGTAGATAACCTGAACCATTCCGCCTGGACGGGCCAGCGCGCAGCAGTTGACAAGGGCCAGCGCGCGGCGGACTTTAAGAAAAAGTTCGGCGGGTTTAAATTTTAATAGTCAAAGATTCATTAATTGTCATCCCCGGAATTTGCGCAGTGGGGCGTAGCCCCATCCAGCAAATACCCGGGGATCCAGGCAGAATATTATGGAACATTTGATAAAAGGCTCTTCGGAATTAAACAAGATGTTCGCGGCCCTAACGCGGACGGGGGCGGGACTGCGCCGCGATTTCGGAGAAGTCGAGAACTTGCAGCAATCCCTTACGGGCGCGCGCGACTTCGTGAAAAAGGCGGCGCAAAGGATAGAGGAATCCATACTGCAAGACCTGACCTTGGTGCGCCCGGCGGCGGGAATCCTGACGCCGAATTACTCGCGCGCGGGCGACGGCAGGGACGAATTCGTGCTGGCGCTGTCGGGGGCCGAGAATTTCGTTCGCGGCAATCCGCACTTTGCGATTTCATTGGCGCTGCGCACGGGCGACGAAACGAAAATCGCGCTGGTATACTCCCCGATCGATGAAAGATTGTATTATGCCGAATTGTCGGACGGAGCGTTCGCTTTCCAATCATTCCATTCGTCACGCATAAAAGTTTCGAATATAAGCGACGAGAAAGATGTAATGATTGGTTATTATGGGGTCGCTTCACGCTTCACGCCTCACGCCTCACGAATAACGGGCTGTCCAGCGCTGGATCTGGCATGGGTTGCGGCGGGAAAGTTCGACGGGTTTATCAGCATACCGTTGGATTACGCGGAAATCTGCGCGGGCGAATTGCTGGTGGCCGAGGCCGGAGGGATGGTCTCGCAGAGCGTCGAGCTGGTGGCATCAAATAACAAGTGGCAGAGAGAATAACCCAAAAGGCTATTCAATGTGTTTTAATAAGAAAAGCGGTCGGGCTGGTTCCGGCTCTAAATTAATAGACACGGATTTGTCAAATCGCTCGAATGCCGATAATCAAACAGTTCCCGGTTACAAACAAGAGCTTTCAAAATTACTGGCAACATATTCCATCGCGCTTGATAAGAGAATTTCAAAGGCGCATAAGATCAACACCGATTTGATGTACTACAAAAATTTGTCGCCCGAGCGCATAGCTAAAGCCGCCCGGGCCTATTTCTGGACCGCGAGGGCCGCATATAATCTGCACAACAGATTTTATATCATAGGACTCTGCGACAATCCCGAGGTGCAGAAACTGATAACTCCGGATATTTACGATGAAATCGCAATTATGCAAGCCAGCGCAAAGGAATTGGATGCCCTTGCTAATAATTTTTACGCGGGAACCCATACAAAATCTCATCAGCGGAAAGCCATGAAATACGCTATGGGCATATCGTATGTCGCCAATTCATCCGCGACTATATTCGCGGATATCAGAAACGCTCGGGATAACGCGATGGAATTGTTTAATCAAAACTGCAAGGGGTCGGAAATTCCGAAAGAATCGGAAAAGGGCTTTTTGGATTATATTGTAGAAAATAGAAATTTAATATTCCAGCATTTGTGCCTGCATGAATTTGGGCCTATGGTTTACTAAATTAACAATCGCCTAAAATTTTATTGATTTCCACCCGTAACAAGTTATAATCGCAAGGCTTCTTGGGGTGTCGTCTAATGGTAGGACAACAGATTTTGGTTCTGTTTATCGGGGTTCGAGTCCCTGCGCCCCAACCACCAATTTTCGTTAATGAACGCGGGCAAAGCCCGCGTGAATTTTAAGAAAATTGAGTGCCCCGGCGACCCAGGTCCCGGCGAAATCGCAGATTTCGCGGGGTGGGGATGGCCGGGGCCCATTGCATAAAAGCCAATATCTACCAATTTGTGGAAAATCTCACTTTTTTAATGCAATCCGAAATTTTGTCATTATAATGCCGATCAGAGAGATACAAGTTAAACTGGATTTATTACTTTGGATCGCTCTGAAATCAACATTATTAATATAGACGCCTATGACAAGCTTGCCCCGCTGTATAAAGAACGCACCATAACAACGGGCCGTTATCCTGTTCTGATGCCAATAACGCTGGACGACGGTCGGCAGATGCAGTTCTTTTTCATAGATTCCACCCAGTATAATTTCGGAATGGCTTTTGTTGATTTTCTCGTCAGAAAAGGCGGCCTTTCGCCACTGCGAATGTTGGATATAGGAACCGGCGCGGGTAACACATTAAGTTATTTTGCGGACGGTGGTTATAAAACGGTTGGTGTGGATATTTCCCAAAAAATGTGCCGGATTGCAAAACGCGTCAGCCCAAAATCCGAAATACTGTGCGGCGATATATTTGACTTTCCAATGATTGATAGATGCTTTGACGCCATCACAATGATGTCGATGCTGTGCCAGTTGCCAACGTCCGACGCGCAGAATTTATTGGCGCGCGTAAAGCAATGGATAAAGTTTGACACCGGATATATCTATGCCAGCACTTCGGTCGAAGAAAACACTGAAGCCGGCGTATTTACAAAAACTATGCTAGGCAGCACAATGTTAAATGGAAAATCTGTCCAACGCTTTCGCACGAATTATACGATTTCTAAATTCGTGGAATTATTAGAATCTGCGGGATTTGAAATTCTAATGTCATCTATTACTTACGATAAAGATCAAAAATCAAATCGACAGTTTCAAGGCTATATTTGCCGCGTTCGGTCTTGAATTTTGGCACTCCCAACGGGAATCGAACCCGTGTTTCCAGAATGAGAATCTGATGTCCTAACCGCTAGACGATGGGAGCGTTCGGGGCATTATATAGAATCAAATCTCAATTTGCAACTTTGCGGTGCCAAAAAATTAACCCGCCGTTCCACCCAACGCGAACAAGTTCGCATTGGGACCCGGGTTTGGCGGGAAATTACCAGGCTTTTTTAGAAGCAGTCATTTTTTTAGCGGCGGGCGCTTTCTTTGGCGCCGTTTTCTTGGCAGATGATTTCATCATATCGCACATTTTGAACTCCTTTCGGGCTTTCATAGCCTGCATTGATTCTAACAGAAGCCCTGTTTCGAAAACATAGGACAAAATGCCGGGAGCAAATCGATAGATTTCTTACGCCAATTCTGCCTTGGCGAGTTCCAACAATTCAATCGCACGGGAGATATCGGGCGTGGTATTCCCCTCCTGTGGAGGGGTGGATTCGCGCGAAGCGCGAAGACGGGGTGGTTCGTTTAAATCTCGCGCATTACAAGAACCACCCCGGCTTTGCCACCCACCGAAATCTACGATTTCGGCGGGGCCCGGCGCGGCCACCCCTCCACAGGAGGGGAACACCTCACCCCTCAAAACCTTCTTCACACCGGCGATGGTCATGCCGCAGTCGTAAAGCAGCGATTTGATTCGTTCCAGCGCGGCGATTGTTTCCGGACGATAGTACCGCCTCCCGCCCGCGCCCGTGGCGGGCTTTATCGCGGCCGGAAATTGCTTTTCCCAATACCTCAGAGTATGCGCCGGCACGTCCAAGCGCTTTGATGCTTCGTTAATGGAAAGAAATGGCTCGGTCATAACCAAATTATAGCCAAACATATAAAGCTTTTCAAGTGTAGGATTAATTGATATAATAATATTTGTACAACAAGGGGAGAGAAAGCAGAAAGGGATTTAAAATGACAGACGATAAAACACCAGATATTTTTACACAAAGATTGAAACCAAGACTAGTTGCGCTTGAAACCTATACACAGCAATTGAAGCAGCTTTCAAACTCCACAAACAAGTCCGGCGCATTTCGCAAAGGAATCGACTTAGCCGCACAGATGATACAAGCCCAGACAGAAATGTATAATGGGATACAAACTCTGCGCGAATTAAATATTATGGCACCCAATGGAGACGATAAAATTGCAGAGGAAATGAGTGGCATTGTTACAATGCTGGAATCGCTTAAAGACCTAAATCGATAAAAAACTCCCTTTTGGGAGTTTTTTAAAAGGCCGTTTATTATTGCTCAGGATTCTCTTCGCCATCGGGCTCCTCTTCTTTCTCAATCGCAGTTGCGGATATTACGCGTTCTCCGGCGGCGGTTTTAAACAGAGTGACCCCGGCCGTGCTGCGACCCGCGATGCGCACTGCGTCGGCAGGAGTTCTGATAATCTTCCCGCCGTCCGTAACCATCATAATGTCATGATCGTTATCAATCGGGAAACTCCCCGCGACCGCGGTATTCTTGCCGCCCAGCTTTATTGCGGTAATGCCAGAGCCGCCGCGATGCGTTAAACGATACTCATAAGAACTCGTCCGCTTTCCGAATCCGTTCTCGCTGATTGTAAGGATAAACTGCTCAGCTAACGCCATATCCGCCATAACCGATTCGCCAAGCACGACATTTGTTGCTTCCTCTTCATCTCCGGCGTCTTCTTCTGCGCCCGCAGCGCGCCGCAGCGCGCGGCTTTGCTTTATATATGCCGCCCTGGTTTCAGCATCCGCGTCCGAATGATTCAGCATTGCCATGCCGATTATTTTATCGTCCTTGCCAAGCTTAATCGCACGCACTCCCGTACTGTTGCGGCTGACAAACACGCGAATTTCATTAACTGGGAACCTTATGCAGCGCCCGTGATAAGTCGACAGGAACACATCCTGATTCTCGTTGCAAAGCGTGACGCTGACCAGGGACTCGCCCTCTTCCAGCTTCATCGCAATCTTTCCATTCGCGCGGATCGATTCAAAATCAGAAAAGTCATTGCGTCGAATCGTTCCCATGCTGGTTGCAAACATCAAGAACGTGCCCGCTTCCACTTCCGGCACCGGCAGAATCGCCGTAATCGTTTCACCGGCGCCCAGCGGCAGCAAGTTCACCAGCGGGCGCCCCTTTGCATTTGCCGAAGCTTCGGGCAATTTATAAGTCTTTAACCGATAGCACATACCCTTGGAACTAAAGAACATCAGCGGAGTATGAGTATTCGCGACAAACAACTGCGACACGTAATCGTCTTCCTTGGTCGTCATCGCATTGCGCCCTTTGCCGCCGCGCTTTTGCGCGCGGTAAGTATCCAGCGCAACGCGCTTTATATATCCAGTATTGCTTACGGTCACCACCATGTCTTCGCGCGCGATAAGGTCTTCCATATCCATATCGACTTCGGCGTCGGAGATAACCGTCCGGCGCGGCACCGCCCAACTATCGCGCACGGCCGCGGTTTCGTCGCGTATAATCTGCACTATCTTTTCATGGCTGCCCAGTATTTCCAACAAGCCCTTTATGATATCGCCCAGCTCCACCAGATCGGCGTGGATTTTTTCGCGCTCCAACCCCGTAAGCCTATGCAGGCGCAATTCCAAAATAGCCTTCGCCTGTTCTTCGGACATATGGAACATTCCGTTTTCATATTCAGTGTTCGGGTCGTCGATCAATCTGATATAAGCCTCGATATCCGACGCTTTCCAACCGCGCGACATCAGCGCCTCGCGAGCCGCTTCGGGCGATTCGCTTCCCTTTATCAGCATTATGATTTCATCCAGATTTCCGACCGCAACCGATAGGCCCAATAAAGTATGCGCTTGATTCCGCGCCTTGTTCAATTCAAAGATAGTACGCCTGCGTATAACATCTATACGGAAATCTATGAAAGCATCAAGCACTCCGCGAACATTGAACAATTGAGGCCGCACCTGATTCAGCGCCATCATATTTACGGGGAAACTGCTTTGCAGCTCGGTATATTGGAACAACTGGTTCAGCACTACGTCGGCGATCGCGTCGCGCTTCAGCTCTATCACGATCCGCACGCCTTCCTTGCTGGTCTCGTCCCGAATTTCTCCGATTCCTTCGACGCGTTTTTCCTTTGCCAATTCGGCTATTTTTATTATCAGCTGCGCTTTGTTAACCTGATAAGGAATTTCGTCGACGATTATCGCCTGGCGATCTTTCAAATCCTCTATATGAGTCTTCGCACGCACAATCACGCTGCCTCGGCCACCTGTATGAGCCTTGTAAGCGCCGGCGCGGCCCATCATAATCCCGCCCGTCGGAAAGTCCGGTCCCGGTATAATCCCGAACAATTCCTCGTCCGAAATCATGCCGTTACCCAATACGGCCAATACTCCGTTGCAAACCTCGCCCAAGTTATAAGTCGGGACATTAGTCGCCATTCCGACCGCAATCCCGCTGCCTCCGTTTACAAGAAAGTTCGGGAACTTTGCGGGGAGAACTGTCGGCTCTTCCAAGCTTCCGTCGAAATTAAGCATCCATTCGATAGTGTCCTTGTCCATATCGTCCATCAATGACGCGCCCAGCTTGGACAAGCGCGCTTCGGTATAGCGCATAGCGGCCGCCTTGTCCCCGTCCATAGAGCCGAAGTTGCCCTGCCCCTGGACCAAGCATGCCCCCATGGAAAAATCTTGACCCAGGCGGACCATAGCCTCGTAAATACTGCTGTCTCCATGTGGGTGGTATTTACCCATAACTTCGCCGACAATGCGTGCGCATTTCACTGTAGCCTTTGTGCTGGGCGCGACATCGTTCATCACATACAGAATTCTGCGGTGCACGGGCTTGCATCCGTCGCGCACGTCGGGCAGCGCGCGGTCCATAATGACCGACATCGCATAGTCCAGAAAACTGCTGCGCATTTCATGTTCCAGCGCGCTGGTGGGGACTTTGATTTCAGCGGAAACTTCATTTATTTCAGACATAAATTCTTACCTTGTTTTTATATGCGTTTTTGCTAGAAAAGCATAGCAAATTATGGCGGTTTGGGTCAAGAAATAAAGAAGGAAAAAACGCCCAAAAATCTATCATAATTCTCGTCAATAAGAGCTTGACAAACGCCCCTGATGTGCTATTTTATATACAAAGGATTCGTTATGGACGCTTCTATTCTTTTGGGACCGATCGGAACCATTGCCGCCATCATATTTGTATGGTGTCTTTTCACCGAGTTCCTGAAATGGCTTGGCATCATCCCGCAAAAAAGCAAATAATCACGAAAAAACTTGAGCGGCGCCCCGGGTCCCGGCGCAAGCAAAGATTGCGCGGGGTGGGCCGTCGCCGCTGCATTATAGTTTTTTACTCCCATCTTTTCTGAAAACCCTGCAACACCGATAAAAAACTTGATTTGCGTGAAAACCTATGGTTAAATGCCGGGGCAAGCGGCGCAGCGCCGCCGCATTCTAGTTTTTACTCCCCGACTTTTCGAAGCCGGAACAACAAATGAAAGAGATTAAGTCATGGCAACCAAGAGAACTTATCAACCGTCAACCACTCGCCGCGTCAAGACGCATGGGTTCCGTTCGAAAATGGCGACCAAGGGAGGACGCGATGTCCTGAACCGCCGCCGCAGCGTGGGCCGCAAGCGCGTGGCAGTATCCGCAGCAAAATAAAAACCGCGCAAAGTGCGGTTTTTATTTTGCAGAGTTAAGATTTTTCGGCTTTGCCGAAAAATCAGAGTATCGCCGGCGAAGCCGGCGCCCACTCGCACACGATATTTGCATGCTCGGTCTCGCCGGATTTAATCATATGGCGGGATATGGCGCCTTCCAGTTTCGATTCCACGATTATTTCTGGCACGCCTGACGATATTTCTTTTTTGAAGTTTATGAAAATCTTGCGCAGCAAATGCGAATCGCGGAAATCGAATCCCACGCTCTCCGTCGCCCAAGACGCATAGACCGCATTATTCACATGTTGGTTCACATCCACATCATCATAGCGCGTTTGGAACTCCGTACAGGACCCGGTCTCAAAATCCGGAAATTTTTCAAAAGGCAAATCCAGCGCGCGCTCTTCAATAACCGTCCAGCCCTGCGGCAATCTATCGGACAGACGAACCGGCATGCGCCGATCCAGGTCGATCATTACCCATTGGCTTGTCGCGCGAACCATGACGCGTCCATCCGACCCCCGGATTTCAAAATCACGTACCGCTTTCAAAGAATCATGCCTGGACGGCCAGGTGACGAATTCCAACTCTTCCCCGTCGCGCGGAAGCTCTGCAATGTCTATCAGATAATGCGTCACGACCCAGGCAATATTATTGCTAAGGCAAAAAGTCCGCCCCGCCCCCAGAATCTCCGCATGGGTATCGGCGATGGCCTGCAGCTCGTTCATCAGCATAACGGGGCGAATAACCCCGTGGCGGTCGCATTGATAAGTCTTCAAGATTTTCTTTTCGGAATATTTCTGCATTAAGCCGCCTTTACAATAATATCGAACCTGTCGCCGAATTCTATCGCGTCGCTGCGCGCGCCGGATTTTATGACCCCGTGCAGCGCGGCCGGAATATCGCGGTCCAGAATGACTTTTTCAAGCTTCGCGCCGTTGCCGATTTTGTAATCCGTGCGTAGACCCCTGACCCGTTTCAAAATATCCAGCGCGATTTGCATTTCGGAAACATCCGTGTTTCGTTGTGGCATAACGCGCGGGTATTCGGTCAGATGCAAGGTCTTTGACTCGTCCGCATATATTTTCTGATAAAGCTCTTCCGTGATAAACGGCACGAACGGCGCGTATAGGCCGATGATTTCGCGCAGGACCTCCCACAGAGTCCATTGCGCCGCCGGCTTCGATCCAGCAGAGTAATTTTCCGGAGTCCAGAACCGGTCTTTGATAAACTCCAAATACTGGTCGCAGAAGATATCGTAAAAGAACGCATCAATCGCCGCGCGGGCATTGAAAGTATCATACTTGTCCATGTGTTTGCGAACCTCGGCAATGGTCTTGTTTAATTCCGCCAAAACCCAGCGGTCTTCTATGAAACGAGACTGGGGACTGGGGACTGGGGACCGGTTTGGATCGAAATCCTGCAAATTCCCAAGAGTATATTTCGCCGCATTCCAAAGCTTTGTAAGCAATTTGCTTCCGCGTTTTATTTCTTCCTCCGAGTATCTAATATCCGTGCCTGTCGGCGCCGTGGAAACCCAATAACGCAATGCATCCGCGCCGTATTTTTCAACCGCGTCCAGCGGGTCAACGCCGTTGCCTTTGGTCTTGGACATCTTCTGCCCCTGCTTGTCGCGCACTATCCCATGGAAATTCACAGTGCGGAAAGGCACGCCATCCATGACATAAAGACCCATCATCATCATTCGCGCAACCCAGAAAAATATTATATCAACGCCAGTGTTAAGATAATCCGTCGGATAATACTTTTTTAATTCAGGGACATCATCCGGCCAGCCAAGCGTCGAAAACGGCAACAATGCGGACGAAAACCAAGTATCTAAAACTGATTCATCGCGAGTCAATTTTTCCCCGCCCGATTGCTTAATTGCTTCTTCCTCACTTTGGGCAACATAGACATTGCCTAGGGGGTCATACCAAGCCGGAATCTGGTGACCCCACCACAACTGCCGGGAAATAGACCACTCATGGATATCCTTCATCCATGCCATATAAAGATTGTACCTGTGTTCGGGCAGGAATTTCACATCGCCGCGTTCTGCAGCCTCCATTGCCCGAATCGACAGTTTTTTTGCATCAACAAACCATTCGTCGCGCAGCATATATTCTATAACGCAGCCGCCGCGTTGAGAATAAGGCATCGGAATTGTTTTGTCCTCTATTTTTGTAACCAGGCCAGAGGCCTCTAAATCCGCAACAATTTCAGCGCGCGCTTTGTATCTGTCCAGACCACGGTATTTTTCCGGAACTGATAGAACGTCCGCAATATGCGCGTCATCAGTTAAAATGCAGACCGGCTCCAGCCCATGGCGCTTAGCCACCTCCCAGTCGTCCATGTCATGCGCCGGAGTAATTTTAACCGCGCCCGTGCCTTTTTCAGGGTCCGCATGCTCGTCCGCAATAACCGGAATTTCTATATTTGTAAGCGGGATGATTGCCGTACTCCCAATTAAATGTTTCAGCTTTTCGTTGTCGGGATGAATCGCCAGCGCCCTGTCCCCGAATAAAGTTTCCGGCCGGGTGGTTGCGATCTCTATTGCCCCACCATTGGCCAACGGATACTTGAAATAATAAAATTTTCCTTTTTCCTCGCGCACTTCTATTTCCAAATCCGAAATCGTTGTCTGCTGTTTTGGGCACCAATTCACCAAGCGGCGCGCTTTGTAAATCAAACCTTCGCCGTACATTTTCACAAACAGTTTTATGACCGCACAGGAAAGGCCTTCGTCCATTGTAAAACGCTCGCGCGACCAAGCTGGAGTTACGCCCAGCACATGAAACTGATTCCAAATCTGACCGCCCTTATCGTTCTTCCAAGTCCAGGCATGCGCCAATAATTCATCTTTGGTAAGAGAGCATGGATTTATGCCCCGCTTTGATAAGTCGCGTTCTACCAATAATTGCGTGGCAATTGAAGCATGGTCGGTACTCGGCTGCCACAAGACATCAAACCCATTCATTCTTTTATAGCGAGAGATAATATCAGTCTGAACATTCTCCAAAGCATGCCCCATATGCAGATTGCCGGTAACATTAGGTGGGGGCATCATAGTGCAGAATGCGGGCTTGTCGGACGCGACGTCATTTTCCCAGAATGAATTTTCATCCCAGAATTTTTGTATTCTGGCCTCGATTTCGCGCTGCGCGATATTTTTCCCAAGTTCGATATTCATATTTTTTCCTTTAGGTCGGTATTTTACTCCGCCCGTTCCCTTAAATCAAATAAAAATGCCGCCTTGTTTGGGCGACATAAGCGGAACACGCAAAACGCGTGTTCCGCTATTTAACTACAACCAAATTCTTATTTGAATTTTGCACGCGTGAATAATACGTCATAAAACAAAAAAGTCAAATTAATTTCTGATTACCACTTCCCAATCGCTGATATCAAGGTTCTGCAAGTCTTCGGGCAATGCGGAAATTTCCATATTTTGCCAAACCTGAGTTCTGCCGAACGGGCCGATCATTCCGCGCACATTAAGCAGGCCGGGGTCGTTTCTGTCTTGCCAGATACGCGCGCGATAAGTTCTGCCGTCCATCGGGTCCATGATTCGCCCGCCGGAAAACTCTTGGCTGCGCTCGCTCCATTCCATGTGCCAGAGTATATCAAGCCCGTCCAGATGGGGTTTTTCCGCAAGCTTTTCCGCGACGCGCACGGGATTGCTGATGGTTTCTTCTATATACGAGCCCGTCTTGTCAAACAAAGCGACGATGCGCCCGCACATCAGCCCCGCGCATTCATATAATTTTACAACCGCCTTGGCGTTTCCGGTGCGGTCGTCAACGGTCTTGTAAAAGCCCAGCAAGGGCAGCGCATGCGCCGACGCGCACAGAAAAAGAGAGAACGATAAAAACAGAAAAAGCTTTTTCATAAGAATCCATTTAAAAAGGCGCTAGCATGCTAGCGCCTTTTCTGTGCTTGCGCTATTTGATAATATTCACTTCCCACTTGCCGGTGTCCAGCTTTTGCAAGTCCGCCGGAAGTTCTTTTACTTCCATAACATTCCAAACCTGGGTCCGCCCGAACGGGCCGATTTTGCCGCGCACATTCAGTTTCGACGCGTCTTTCTTATCCTGCCAGATTACGGAAGAATAAACGCTGCCTTTTTTCGGATCCATGATTTTCCCGTCGGAGTATTCCGCGTCTTTTTCGTCCCATTTCATATTCCAGATGATATCCAGGCCGGCCATTTTCGGGCTGCCCGTTACCTTTTCCGCAACGCGAACGGGATTATTCAGGGTCTCGGAAATTTCCGCGCCACCCGAATCATACAGCGCGACGATTCGCCCGCAAAGCTTTCCTTCGCATTCATACAGCGCGACGATGGACTTGGGGTTTTTCGTCTCGTCATCGATGGTTTGATAAAAGCCGGTTAAAGGCGCAGCGCTTGCGCTTGCGCCAACTAATAACGAACAGCTAACAGCTAATAACTGTTTTTTCATGATAATTTCCTTTGAGTTTTTATATCGGACTAGGAAATCGTACAATAATTTTCATAAAAATCAAATCGCTAATTGATAATCGATAATTGCTAATTTATATCGCCCGGACGACCCTGCAAAATACTACGCCATAAACCGCTTTGGCTCCGGCGCGCTTTAATACGCGGCGCAATTCGGCAAAAGTCGCGCCAGTTGTCATAACGTCATCAACCAATAAAATCGTTTTGCCTTTGATGGCGTCCGGGCGAACGACTTCGAATACTCCGCGAATATTTTCCGCGCGTTGCTTTGCGTTTTTGTGCCCCATATCGGGACGATATTTCCTACGCACGGAACCGACATCAATCGGAAGATTGAGGTGCCGGGATATCGGGCGCGAAAGTAAGGCCGCCTGATTATAACCGCGCTTCCAAAGGCGCCGATATGCCAGCGGCACTGGGATAATTAAGGCTGGAGGTAGGAAGTAGGAGGTTGGAGGTTGTTGGCCGTTACCTCCTACCTCAAACCTCCAACCTTCTACCTCACGAAGGGCCATAATCATTGCGCGGGACATTATTTTGTTATAGCGAATTTGTCCGGCATGCTTGAACGGCAGCATGATGTTGCGCGAAAACTCGTCATAAACACATGCCGCGCGGAGCCAGTCCAGCTCATTCTTGCCGCTCGCGCATACGGGGCATAAGGGATGCGAACCCAAATCCAGGTTCGCAGGAAAAGGATAGCCGCAGACGCAACATTTGGGGTCTGAAATCCAATTGAACTTTGCCCAACAATCACTGCAGAGCGTTCCCTGCTCGGATACAGAGGCATTGCAAACCGGGCAACTCGGCGGAAAGATAAAATCCAAAACTTCACAAAACATTCGGGATATAAAGGACATGAGTTTTATTATAAACGAATGCTTAAATATAAAGAAAGTGTATTTTAATACAATTTTCTGAAAGAAAATTGTCACTCCTGCCTACGCAGGAGTGACAAAAATTATTTTAACCTACGCCTCGATGCAAATAAAAATCCGCCAAATGGCGGATTTTTTACAATGTCGCGGCTTTTGCGTTTCTAAGTTTTTGCATGTGCAACGCTTTTGCTTTTTCCTTATCTTCCTTTTCCGCCATGGCATTTTTGTGATAATCCAGATGTTTTAATAAAGGCTCTACCGTTTCCAACAAGCTTTCCGATTGGCCTATAACATACAATACTTCTTCCTTTTTCAAGTCCGGATAGTCCTTATATCTTCTAAGCTCGTCCATCTGTTTTTCTATAGCTTTATCATAAGCCTCTATTAAAATCTTGTCCGCGGGACTGGTCGTAGCCTGTAACTTAAATTTGATATCGCTGCGGGCGCTTGATAATTTTATAGAAATATTATTATACCAGCCATTATTCTTGGTCAGTCGAAAATTTACTTTATCTATCCCGGTTGAATATTTTGACATTTTTTCTCCTTTTGCTAAGAAAAACGACCATTAAAAGTAGACAGTTGGGGGAGAGAGAATCGTAGGAAAAACAACAATAAAAAAACGCCCAGAAAAAAGGGTCGTTATTTTTATGCATGTATAACTGGCTAGTTTACCACGACAGACTGCGTGAGGTTACGGATTCCTTGCCGCGCTTTTGCGTAAGCGATTGGAACATCTCGTTGGAAATCACCCGCAGAACCAGCGCGTCGTCATTTCGGTCCGCCAAGACCGGAACTATGCGGTAATCCGACACGCCCGTGTCGCGCAAGACCTGCTCTATTATCGCCAGCCGCTTTGCCGCCAACCGCTTGCCTTCAAAGCTGCGCACCGCACGTTCCGGAATCGCAATCTGGACCGCGCGCTTTGGATTGCCGACCACTATCCCGGCGTATTCCGAAAGCAACATATAGTTATCGCGCGACAGCGCCGCGTCATTGCCGCGGAAGCTCAGCTTGATTTCCAGCGGGCGGATATCGCCGCGCTCCGACATGTCGGCGATCGAATCGAACCCTTGTATGTCATACGCGACATCCTCATCGGCGATCGAATCGAATCTGTCTTCTGCTTTGTATGCCGACAAGTGCTTGTTTTCGGAAACATAAGTTTTCTTAAACGCGCGCTTCAATTGCATCGGTGACAATTTCGTCAGGGACGTGTCGTCCGCGCTTCTATAGGCGACCGTCTCCTCTCTTACGGGCGACATTTTGACCGAGCGCACCGAAGCCACGCTGGGCTGCGATCTGTCGTCCATAGGCACAACCATCTGGCGCGTTTTCGCGCCCGTGGCGCGATCGACCAAGGCCTTGTCCGCTATGCGTTGTAATTCCGCGATTCGCCCCGCCTCGTAAGCCCTTGCCATGGCTTCCTCGTCTATGACCCTTTCAACGACTGTTTCAACTATTCTCTGCGGGGGCGGAGCGGGCCGCAGCGCAACCTTTTGCGCTTGCGCGACTGGAGCGGGGACAGGATTCAAGGCCCTTGCAAACGATGACGCATCCAAGCTTTCTTCGGGCAGATAAGCATTATTGTTCATAACCGCGATTTCGGATGCCAGCGGCATGCGCAGCGGCGCGTCTTTCGGCTGCGCCCACAAGTTCTCGCTGGGGCGGCGCGGTGTCAGAACATCCTGGCTGACCGGCGCAGGATTGGTCGCGGCGCGCGTAACAACTTCATTATTTGCTATTTGCTGTTTGCTATTTGCTGTTTGTTGCGGCTGCGCCGCAACGGGAGCTTCGCCATACATCGCGCGGGCCGACACGCTGCGCGCGACATCCACGCGCGGCAAGGCGGCGCCCGCCTCCGCCGAGGCTACGGCGGACAAGCTGGCCAGCCCAGCTGTCATCAAAACAAACAAAAACGCCGGCAAAACTGAAATAGTCGCGCGCATGAAATCCTTCCTTGTGCACATGATAGAACAAATGGCGAATCGGGGGCAAGTAAAAAATCGCGCCGATGGCGCGATTTTAATTACCAATTACCAATTAGCAATTAGCAATTAGCGATTAGCATGCTCGTGTCGCTCTGTTATGACATTGTCCAATATATTGGACATTTCACACTGTTGCAACAAATTGCTAATTGCTCATTGCTAATCGCTAATTAATAAAAATTGCTTCGCAATTTTTTTAATGCCTTTATTGGCGAACGCGACGGTCAGGATATCGTCGTTTTCCTCGATGACGACGCCCTGGCCCAGTTCTTTGTGCCGCACAAGTTTTCCGACCATGGACGAAACGCGAAACGCGTGACGCGTGACGCGCGGGGTTGGAGAATCCCGCGTTTCGCATTTCGCGTTTCGCGTCTCGATAAACTTTGGGTCAATCTCGCCAATAAACCGCGACGGCAGATTGTATTCTCTTTTTCCGAACACCATTCTGGACATAGCATTTGTAATCACCGCATGCCGGCGGGCGCGAGTTAACGCCACATAAGCCAAACGGCGCTCTTCTTCTAAGCCTCCGTCCCCGATTGCCATTTCGTTTGGGAAAATCCCTTCCTCCCATGCGGGCATAAACACCGTGTCGAATTCCAGCCCCTTTGCGGCATGAATCGTCATTATATTGACCGCATCGCCGTTGGGTGTTTGTTCATCTTCCGTCATCATAAGTGACGCATGCTCCAAAAACTCCTGCACAGAATCATATTTTGAAATCACATTTCCCAGCAAGTCGTTTATATTGCCCAGACGATCCTGCGCTTCGGGCTCTTTGGATTCTCGCCACATCTTCAAATATCCGGAATTTTCCAAAAGCTGCAAAGCGGCATCTTTGGGCGCCATACTCTCCCAGTTAAAATCAAACGCGCGCAGAAATTCATCGCGCGATTCTCCTTGCTTTGCGCGCAAAGGCGCGTCGCGCAGCGCGGGCATCAGACTTCCGCCGGCATTCCGCAAATCCGCAATCTTTTTGTCTCCGAATCCGCGCCGCGGCTTTGATATAATCCGCAGGAATGATAAGTCGTCGAACGGATACGCAAGAAGGCGTATATAAGCGATCGCGTCGCGGATTTCCATCCGGTCATAGAACTTCATCGCGCCGACCAAGCGATACGGAATCCCGCGAGCAGCGAATTCTTCTTCGTACAAGCGCGATAGCGATCCCGCGCGGATAAGGATGGCGACATCGGAAAATTTGCCATTCGCATCGGCGACCGCATCGGCGATTATTTTTACTTCACTCAAATCCGTGGGCAGGGTCAATACGCGAACTTTCTCGCCCAGTCCCGCGCCGTCCGCCGGACGCAAGTCCTTGCCCAATCGCCCAGAGTTATGTTTTATCAGCGAGTTTGCGGCATAAAGTATCGCCCCCGTGCTGCGGTAATTGGTTTCCAGGCGAATTATTTCCGCATCCGGATATTCCTTGTTAAAATTCAGAATGTTTTTAATTTCCGCGCCGCGCCAAGAATAAATAGATTGATCGTCGTCGCCGACGCAGCAGATATTGCCATAGCCGCCCGCCAGCATCCGCACCAGTTGGTATTGCGCCGCATTTGTATCCTGATACTCGTCAACCATAACATATTTAAATTGGCCCTGATATTTTTGCAGGATTTCGGGATTGTTCGCAAACAATTCCAAGGTTTTAAGTATCAAGTCTCCGAAATCCACGGCGCCTATGCGCGCAAGCTCGTCATTGTATGCTGAATATATTCTATCAAATGTGGATTTTGTTTTTCTATCTTCGACAACTGTCAGCCCCTTGTCTTTTTGCGCGCTTATTTTTTCAATCCACTCTGCGGGCGGATAGTCTTTTGCATCCAGGCCCAGATTCGCAAGAACAGTTTTTACGATTCTTTCCTGCTCGGGCTCGCCGTATATCAGGAAATCGGGCCGCAAGCCCGCGGAGGCGGCATTGCGCCGCAGAATCCGCAGGGATATGGAATGAAAAGTACCGCACCAAATATCAGATGGATTTATGTTTTCTGGTATTTTGAACTTTGGATTTTTATTGCCGCCTCTTAGCCTCTCTTTCATCTCGTTTGCGGCCTTGTTTGTAAAAGTCAGCGCAAGTATCTGCCATGGCTGCGCCAAGCCCTGCGCCAAGATGTATGCAATGCGCGCGATCAGAACGCTTGTCTTGCCCGTGCCCGCGCCCGATAGCACCAGCACCGCGCCATCAGTAGTTTCAACGGCGTTAAGTTGTTCCGGATTTAATGAAGATAAATAGTCGCTAGTCATTAGTCGCCAGCGGCTAGTGTATAAAAAAATGATAGTATTTCCAACAATAATTTGTTATAACTCCACTAACGACTATAGACTAGCGACTAATGACCAGAATAATTTGCTTTGATACCGAAACTACGGGATTCGACTATGCGCGCGGCGACCGAGTCATAGAAATAGGTGCCGTCGAGATACTGGACGGCAAAATCACCGACAATAAATTTCACGCCTATATAAACCCCGACGGAAAAATCATCCCGCCCAGCTCTTATAACGTCCACAAGCTGTCCAATGAATTCCTGTCGGACAAGCCGAAGTTCGCCGCGGTCGCGCCAAAGCTTTTGGAATTTATCGGCGATACTCCGGTTGTTGCGCACAACGGCTTTGATTTCGACTTTCCGTTCATTAATTACGAGCTGGCTCAAATCGGCATGAGCCCCATCCCGCGCGAGCAGCAGCTTGACTCGATCGTAATAGCGCGGCATAAAGTCTTCGGGCCCAAGGAATATACCTTGGATGGCCTGGCGAAATGGTTCGGGGTATCTTTGACGGCGCGCGCGGACGCGCATGGCGCGCTGATTGACGCCGAGATTCTGGCAAAGGTTTACCTGGAACTGGAAAGCGCGGCGCCTGCGCGCAACATCGGCGACATTATCGCCGAACAACGCGAAGCCATGCAAAAGCATCCGAAAATAGGCGCAAACTTTCCACGGCGAGTTTTTGAACCCAGTGCTGAAGAAGTCGCCGCGCACAACGAATTTATGAAAACAATCGCTAATCAATAATGCTTCATCCCTTCCTGCATCAATTTGGTTAAAGCATCTTTTGCTATAACCACGCGTCCACATTCAATGTATAATAACTGGCGGTCTGTTAATTTCAATTTCTTTGCTAGGTCTTTTCGCGATATTTTGTTTTGTATTCGTGCGCGATGCAGACAGCGGCCGATATATTTTGCTTCTATGAATATCTTAACCGGTTCGTTTTTCGAGATGACGGTCATTTATTACTCCTTGTTTTTATAAAAAATACCGCCTTGATGAAGGGCGGTTGGGAGTTAATAGCTACTCGTAGAATAGTGTGCATATTCGGCCGAGGCCTTATTTTGCACCTCCCAACCAAAAGTCAGGAGTTTTACACTTAAAAAAGAAACTACGATAAAGGCTATTAAACCTCACAACGGGAATCACCCGATGCGCAAGAATTATATCCGATATTTTTTAAAACGCAAAATAAAAAACCAAATCATTCAGATTCAGTGTATCAAATGCGCGTGGAGAAAGGGGGCGTAGTGTACAAAGACGTACATGAGCCCCCTTTCTCCACGCACAGGTGTTCCGGTGGGGTAATAAAAAATCCCGCTTTCGCGGGATTTTTAAAACATGCTTTCCAGCAATCCTTGTATCCGCAATTGCGTGTCTTCGTCGTTCAAAGCCGCCGCCAGGGTATTCGCCGCTTCCAGGTCGGCCCTTGCCGATACCAGGTCGCCGATCTGCACATGCAGCGCCGCGTTCTTTTCAAAGTAAGACATCGCGCGCCTTGACATGTTTATTCTCGTTGCCGCGTCTTCATTGTTCTTGATAGTGTTCGATATCGTCGTTATCGCCGACATGTAATCGTTTATCGCTTCGTTATACATCCCAAGGGCCGTATAGGCGTCCGCGCGGCCCGCGAAATCTTCGTCCGACGGATCGCTGCCCGACTGGTTCAGCGCCACGCTGTAATCGGATATCGCCTGCTCCCAATTCTTCAGCCACAGATTCAACTGCGCGCGCTTGGAGTAAATATCGCGCGCGGCCAGGACTTCAACCGGGCGCCTGCCGAAAACTTCCAGCGCGCTGTTCAGGTCGAACATCGCCGCGTCCAGATTTCCAAGCTGAATATTCAGCAGCGCGCGGTCATAAAACGCAAGCGAGCTTTCCGGGTCCAGCACAATCGCATAATCCAGATCGGAGGATGCGGCCGCGTAGTTAGCCTCGGCCATATATGCTTCGCCGCGATAGTTGTATGCCAAAGCGTTGTTCGAGTCGACTTCTATCGCCGCGGTCATATCGATAACCGCGCCTGGGAAATCGCCGCCCAGCAGTTTATTTTTGCCCATTTCCAGCAGCTCGGCACTGGCCGACTGCGCCTGCTGCACCATCTCGATTTCCGCGCCTCGCGATTCGTGCTTTACAAGGATGTTATGCCCGCGCCCCAGAATGTAAAAGGTGGCGGATACGAAAAACAGTATTATCACCCAATAGACATAAAGCGTGAATCTTGCGCGGTGAGCGGGCTTGGCGCCTGCGATCGGCATCGCGACGGGTTTCGCAATCTGCTTTACGGCAGCCGTGGCGGCAATCTTTTTCGGCGCGGCCGGTTTCTTCACAACGCGACGCGTTGATTTTTTCATTGATTTTTTTGGCATATTTCCCTCCCTCAGGAACTCCACTGACTGCAATTTAGAAAAAATTACCAATCAAGTCAAGGAATAATCGTGAATGTGCAAGTGAAAAGTGCAAGTGGCTTTATCGCTTTCACCTGCACCTGCACATTCACGATTGATTATTGATTTTTTCTATGTATAATCGCTCTATGAAAAAAATCAAACCATTCTTAAAAAAGGCGGCCTGGGTGTCCTTGCGCGCTTTGTTTTGGATTGTTCTCGCCGGAATCATCGCGCTGACCTTGGTCATTTTGCGATACGGAGCGGACCTGCCCGATTATAAAAAGCTGGCGACATACGCGCCCCCGGTCGCAACAAGGCTTTATGCCGCCGACGGCTCGCTGTTAATAGAGTACGCGGAAGAGCGCCGCGTATTCATAGACTACGCCGATATGCCCCCCTTATTGGTAAATGCGTTCATCGCCGCCGAAGACAAAAACTTCTGGCATCATCCCGGAATCGACGTTTTCGGAATCGCGCGCGCGGGCACGAACAATATGATTCGTATGCTGGGCGGAGGCGCGCGGTTTACCGGCGCGTCCACGATCACGCAGCAGGTCGCGAAAAACTTCTTTCTTACCAACGAGCGCACGATCTCGCGTAAAATCCGCGAAGGAATCCTGGCCTTGAGGCTGGAGCGCGCGTTTTCCAAAGAACACATTATGACGCTTTATATGAACCAGATATTTCTGGGCGCGCGCGCATACGGTGTTGGCAGTGCATCGCTCATGTACTTCAACAAGCCGGTAAAGGAGCTTAGCCTATCCGAAGCGGCGTTCCTGGCATCATTGCCGAAAGCTCCCAACGACCGCGCGGCCGCGACCCAGCGGAGAAACTATGTCCTGCGCAGGATGATGGAAGAAAGATTTATTACAAAAGTGGACATGGCAGCGGCACAGGAACAGCCGCTGGAGATAAACAGCGAATTCATGGCGCAGCAATCGGACGACTTTCAGTATTTCGCCGAAGAAGTCCGCCGCGAATTGCTGAATAAACTCGGCCGCGAAACCTTATACAACGAAGGGCTTTATATAAAGACGACCATCGACCCAGATTTGCAGCGCGCGGCAACCAAGGCGCTTAAAACCGCGTTGGACGCTTATAACAACGGACGCGGCGGCGCCGAGAAATTGCAAGGAGCGCTGATTGCGATTAATCCGCATACGGGGCGCGTGCTGGCCATGTCGGGCGGGCATTCGTTCGCGCAAAGCAGCTTTAACCGCGCTACGCAAGGACTGCGGCAAATCGGTTCAACGATAAAGCCGTTCGTTTATCTTGCGGCGTTGGAAGACTTTGAGAACTGGAACCCGACCACATTGATTCTGGACGCGCCGATCGTCGGATGGAAAGAAGACGACAGCCTGTGGAAGCCTGAAAACTATGACAAGAAATTCCTGGGATTAATACCGCTGCGCCTGTGCTTGGAGCAATCGCGCAACGTGCCGACCGTGCGGCTGGTGGAACAGATAGGCGTCATGCGCGCGGTATCCGCGGCGCAGCGGTTCGGCGTTTACCCCGAGAATCTGCGCCATATGAACCTGTCTTTGGCGCTGGGGTCCGGGGAGACTACGCTGGAGAAACTGACGCTGGGGTTCGCGGCATTCATAAACGGGGGGCGGCGCTTGGACTCTAAGCTGGTGGACTATATAGAGGATAGATACGGAAGGGTGATAGGCGCAGGCGCAGGCGATATGGCAGAGTGGCATAACGATTCATTACCACCTATGCAAAAAGAAAAAACAGAGCCTTTGTCCGACCCGCAAAGCTTGTATCAGATCGTTTCCATATTGCAAGGCGTGGTGGAGCGCGGAACCGGCCGCCAGGCCCACGTTCCGGGACATACCGTCGCCGGAAAGACAGGCACGACAAACGATGTGAAGGACGTCTGGTTCGTCGGCTTTTCCAAGGATCTGGTCGCGGGCGTATGGATGGGATACGACACGCCCAAACCGATGGGCGCGGGAGCCGGAAGCCATATGTCGGCAAGGGTCTTTTCGGACTTTATGAGGGTCGCGTTGGCGGATGTAAAGGACCAGCCTTTTTCCGTTCCGGGCGGGATCGAATTTCGCCGCGTCAACCGCCAAACCGGAACAATCGCGACCAGCGGAGGCGAAGGGCCCGTGATTTTGGAAGCGTTCAAACGCGGACAAAAGCCGAATCAGCAATCGGCAATAATCAATCAGCAGTCGGCCGACAGCTATCAGCAATCTGCGGAAGTCGGCGGAGTGTTTTGATAACTAACAACCAAAAACAAGAAAGGAGAAAACATGAAAAAAATATTACTAACCGGGCTGTGCGTTCTTGCATTGGCAGCATGCGAAAAGAAGGATGCGCCTTTGGCCGAAGTGCAGTTGAAGTGCGAAGAATTCGGCATCGCGGTCAAGGTCTATAAAGACCGCATCGACGCAAAATTCGGCGACGAGGTTATTTCCCTGCCACAGGTTGAAGCCGCAAGCGGCGCGAAGTACTGGGTTGAAAATATCGGTCTTTGGAACAAGGGCGAAAATTGGATGCTGCTGGCAGGAGATGTGAGCATAGAATGCGCGAATGTCACTAACAATTAAAATATCCGCTTAAATAAATCCCCCTCGGGCGAGGGGGATTTTTATTTGCCCGCTAATTTTCCTGTTGCGGCGTAAAATCTCTCTTTCCCTACCCTTACGAAATATTTTCCGTCCGCGGATTCCGGTTTAGGCGTATATGCGCGCCGGGTCTTTGCAGTCCAGTAAATCGTCCCGTTCCGCGCATCCAGCGCATAAAGCACGCTGTTTGCGCCCATTACGAACGCCAGGTCTCCGGCAATCACGAACGGCGTCGCTACATTGATATGCGCGCACCATATCTTATGTCCGTTCGCCATATTCAATCTGCAGAATTCGCCGCCCATGCCGCCCGCGAACAGCCTGTCCTCGTCGATCACTACCGGCGCGACTATGTCCAGGACCGATCCGCCGCCAAGCATATCGGACTCGAAAAATATATCCGCAATCCAAGCGAGCTCGCGCGTTTTAGGATTCACTTTCACCAGTTCGCCCGTCGTCAGACCCGCATATACGAAATTCTTATAAAAGACGGGCGTGCGGGGCACGTTTATTTTTTCCGTAGTCGGAAAGCCGGCGAAAATCTTTCTTTTCTCGCCGCTGTCCGATACTTCGAAGATTTCGTTGTTCAGGTTTTGCTCGAATCCGGTTTGCGGTTCTGTAATTTTTATCCTTGCGAAGCCGTCGGACAGAATATCTTCCGGAATCGGGCCCTTTTCTTGCATGACCGCGCCGCCGTCAAATACGGGCGTGCGAAGCCCCGGCAAAATCGGATCAGGCTTCGAGCAAGCGAACAACAACAAAGTAGGAAGTAGGAAGTAGGAAGTAGGAAGTTTTAATAAAGATAAAATTCTTTTTTTCATATTTTAACCTTGCACCATAGCATATAATAATTTGTTTGATACTTCCTACTTCCTACTTCCTACTTCCTACTTCCTACTTCCTACTTCCTACTTCCTACTTCCTACTTCCTACTTCCTACTTCCTACTTCCTACTTCCTACTTCCT